>OHTA01001746.1_pt1 | contig 10373 bp, 8 predicted proteins | sample 1578851 | NCBI WGS metagenome assembly OHTA01 (sample SAMEA3879578, study PRJEB24766) | human gut metagenome | biome: human-associated habitat; feature: feces | place: USA | collected 1985/1987 | reverse complement strand
CGGCCGCCTGTGCCCCATCGAGACCCCCGAAGGTCCCAACATCGGCCTGATCTCCTACCTGGCCTCCTACGCCCGCATCAACCGTTACGGCTTCATCGAGACCCCCTACCGCAAGGTGGACAAGGCCACCGGCAAGGGCATTTCCGGCGCGGTGTTCCTGCTTTACGACGGAAATCACAATCCCATTGGGGAATATGTGACCGATCAGGATGGCTATATCTACGCCGACGAGGGACTGGCCGATGGCCGCTATTATCTGCGTGAGATCAAAGCCGCCCCCGGTTATGTGCTTGATCCTGAACTGAAAACGATCTATGTCCGCTACGGCTCCACCACAGAAATCGAGTGGAGCAATACTGCGGAGTGCGGCCAGATCCAGATCATCAAGAAATCCGCAGACGATAACGCCACCAATGGCCTGCCTGCCGGGACGCTGCTGGAGGGCGCAGTGTTTGAGATCTACGACAAAGCGGGTAATGTGGTGGACACCATCAAGTCCGACCGCAACGGACGCGCCATTTCCAAGACGCTGCCGCTGTCCCGCTATACCATCCGGGAAATCAAAGCGCCTGCGAATTACTCCATCAACCCCACAGTGATGACCGCCTATCTTGAGCATGAGGGGCAGATCGCCACCTTTGAGGTGCAGGACAGCAGCGTTTCCACCGGCGTATCCATTAAGAAAACAGGTCCCGTGCAGGCCGTTCCCGGTCAGCCGATCCGCTACGTGTTCTCACAGATCAAGAACAGCTCCAACGTTGCCCTCGACTCCTTCTATTGGCGCGATCAGCTTCCCGCGCAGGTGACGCTGAGCAAAATTGTCACCGGCAGCTACAATCAGCCGCTTTCCTACAAGGTGGTCTATAAGACCAACCTCTCCGGGGACTACCGCACTTTGGCGGATAATCTCTCCACCAGCAAGGTTTATGTACTGGATGCCCGCCCCGCTGTCCTCGGCCTTGCCGCCAATGAGCGCGTTACCGAAGTCATGTTCGTGTTCGGAAATGTAAAGGCGGGCTTTGCACAGGTAGAAACACCTTATATCTACGCCACTGCCCGCAGCGGTCTTGCCAACAATGCCAGCGTTGTGAATGTGGCAGATGTGGGTGGCCTTTACAATGGGCAGTGGATTCAGGCAGTGTCCCGCTGGCTCACCACCGTCTACACCAAAACAACGGTGAAGCTGCCCAAGACAGGGTACTAAGCCTTGCGGCAGAATGACTTTCACAGCGCCGCCCCTGTGTGGGCGGCGCTTTCCCCGTTGGTCCTCTGGCTGGCGGCAATCGCCGCCTATGCCTACGAGGACGGTATGAACCTCTTTCAATGGATGGGGCGTTTCAGCCAAGTGCTGGAGCGCCCCTTTGCCATCGGCTGGACGCCCTACACGCTGAAATATATGTTGGTGGGCCTGCTGTTCTACGGCTGCGGCATTGCGCTCTACTACTCCAGCCGGGAGAACCGGCGACCGGGCGAGGAGTACGGCAGCGCCAAATGGGGCAGTCCCAAGGAACTGAACCGGAAGTATATGGATCACCGGCATAAGGACGCCAACATCATTCTGACCCAGCGGGTCCGGCTGGGGATGGACGGCTATATCACCCAGCGCAACATGAATGTTCTGGTAGTGGGCGGCTCCGGCTCCGGCAAGACCCGCTTTTTCTGCAAACCCAATATTTACAGCGCAAATTGCTCCTATCTTATCACAGATCCCAAGGGCGAGCTGTTGCGCGCGGCAGGCGCTTTGTTGGCAGCGCAGGGCTACGAAGTCCGGGTGTTCAACCTGATCGACCCCAGCCAGTCTGACGGATACAACCCCTTTTCGTACATTCACAGTGAAAAAGACGTGCTGACCCTCATTGATAACCTCATCAAAAATACCACGCCCCGCAACGCTTCCAGCAACGATCCGTTTTGGGAACGGGGCGAGATCGCTCTGGACTCGGCCCTTATGCTGTATCTCGTCAGCGAAGCACCCTCGGAGGAACAGAACTTTGAGACTTTGATCTACATGATGAATTTTGCCGATGTGAAAGAGGAAGATGAGCAGTACCGCAGCCCTCTGGATATGCTGTTTCGAGCCTTGGAGGAGGAGCAGCCGAACCATGTTGCGGTGAAGCAGTATGCAATATTCAAGCAGGCAGCGGGTAAGACGGCAAAATCCATTGTTGTGACTGCCGCTGTTCGACTGGCTACCTTCAATATCCCGCAGTATGCCGAAATAACAAGGAAGGACGAGATGGACTTCGGAAGTCTGGGCGAGAAAAAGAAAGCAATCTTTTGCCTGATTCCTGTTGATGACAGCAGCATGAACTATCTTGTAGGAATGCTTTATACACAGTGCTTTCAGGCACTCTATCGCAGGGCGGATGCCAAGTACAACGGACGGCTGCCCGTTCCCGTGCGTGTCATTCAGGACGAATGGGCGAATGTGGCCCAGCCGGAGAGCTATCCGAAGATTCTGGCTACCTGCCGCAGCTACAATATCGGGCTGAACATCATCGTGCAGAACATTCAGCAGATCAAGGCGCTGTATGAAAAGGAATGGGAGAGCATCATCGGCAACTGCGACACCATGCTGTTTTTAGGCGGTAAGGAGAAAACCACCCTGAAAGAAATCTCGGAGATATTGGGCAAGGAAACCATCGCCACCCGCACACGCGGGGAAACGAAGGGGCGCAGCGGCTCCAGCTCTACCAACTTCCAGCAGACGGGCCGCGACCTGATGACCATTGACGAAGTGCGGAAACTGGACACCCATAAAGCGATCTTGTTTATACGAGGGGAAGATCCTGTGCTGGACAAAAAGTACAACATCAAGCGCCATCCCAACATCAAACTGACCACAGACGGAAAAGCAAAGCCTTACATCCACAAACCGCAGGGAGCACCGGATTACGCGCTGCCCGACCTGCCCTATGCGTTCAAATCACTGGACGATTATGATTTTATTGACGTGGAGGAACCTGAACATGAATTATCTGAAAAAGAAAAAGATTTCAAACCCGACAAGACTGAGTAAGGTGAAAAAATGCTATTGGACGGCGGCTGGGGCTGCTGCCCTCTGCCTTTGCTGCGTCACGCCCGCGATGGCGGCGGGCGGCGATCCGCTGGATATTGTAAATAATCTTTCCGATTTTATCTTCAGCATCATCAAGGCGCTGGGCGTGATCATTCTCGGCTGGGGTATCGTGCAGGTGGGTATGTCGATCCAGTCCCACGATGCCAGCCAGAGAACGCAGGGCTTCCTCTGCCTGTTTGGTGGCTTAATGATCGCCTTTGCAAAGGAAATTCTGACCGCCATCGGCGCAATCTAATGAAAAGAGCCGGGAGATACTGCCTTGCGGCGGATCTCCCGGCTCCTTTGTGGGAGGTGATTTTCATTTGGATAACAACTGGATCGTAGAAAACCTGACCAACGCCTTTGGCGTTTGGAACAGTAAAATGACGGAAATGTGGTCGCTGCTGACGGAATCGCCCCAGACCTTCAAGGGCGGCACCATCTGGCAGACCATTGTGACCATCAATGGCGGAATGCAGGCTATCGGCTACGGGCTGCTGGTGCTGTTCTTTGCCATCGGTATCTTTCGCAGTGCATCCAGCTTTCGGGACTTTCAAAGGCCGGAGCATCTGCTGCGGCACTTTATCTATTTTGTGCTGGCAAAGCTGGGTATCACCTATGGTATGGACTTGCTGGTAGATGTATTTGATGTGTGCAGCGGCATTGTGGCAACGGCGGCGGGCAGCATCGGCGGCTTGACCGGCGCATCCGTGGCGCTGCCCCAGGAAATCGCAGACGCCATCGGAGATGTGGGCTTTTTGGCAAGTATCCCCCTTTGGCTGGTGACGCTGCTGGGAAGCCTGTTTATTACGGTGCTGGCCTTCATTATGATCCTCACCGTTTATGGGCGCTTTTTTAAGATCTATATGTATGCCGCACTGTCCCCGGTGGCACTGGCATCCTTTGCCGGAGAGGGGACTTCCAATTTCGGCAAGGCGTTCCTTCGGAGCTATGTAGGCGTGTGCATGGAAGGGGCGGTGATCGTACTTGCCTGCATCATCTTTTCGGCCTTTTCCTCCAGCGGTACGCCGGTGGTGGATAGCAGCGTGTCCGTGGTGACGCAGGTGTGGAGCTATTTGGGCGAGGTCATATTTAATTTGCTGGTGCTGGTGGGCCTGGTCAAATCAGCCGACCACATCGCAAAGGAAATGCTTGGATTATAAAGGAGACGTTTATGGATAATTACCGTGAGAAGATCGTCCGTATCGTGGAGCGAGAGCTGAAACGAACGGAAGAGTATCAGCAAAGACGCGACGAGTACGGCAACGAGGAGTACATTTTGGGCTGTATCATGGTTAAGGGCGATGCTTTTCCTAAAGAGGTGATCGCTCATGCATTTGTTGAGGATATGGGGCTTGAGCTTCAATTTCAGATTTGGAGAGACGAGCCGCGAATCAGGCAGAAGCAGGCTATGTGGTATGACTTGACCTTGTTTGATGTGGAAGGAGACTTCTTTGGAAAACTGGAGCAAGGATACTTGATTTTATCGGTATCTGATCTTTTCCATTGCACCGCTTGGAATGCAACGGAATATCTGGCTGATGAGCAGAATCGAGACAAGGAAAATTCCTGCTGGAAGGGAATGCAAAGGTATCTGAACTATTGTAAAAAGCACGGCATCACAAGAAATTATCTGGTGAAAAAAGAAGAGTACGACGGAATAGATGCTATGAAGTTTTACGACAAGTCAGCCGTTGCCAAATTTGAGAAGAACAGAAAAACGCAGGATCAGTGCCGCTGACGAGGGTTAAAACTATAATGTGAGTTACGATAACATCTAACGAAATGCTAAGATTACGGTAGAGGGAAATGATAAGATTATAGCTTGCGTTTTCAGACCAAAAGTGCTATAATAACATAAAATAAATTGGAAAAGGGGCGATAGTGTTTGTTCACACTACAATGGAATATTGAAAACTTGATTGCCCCGATTTTCGTCAATTTAGTTGGTGCAATTTTGATGTGGTTTTTTGTTCAGCTTGTAGAACATATAAAAAAACCACATTTTTTTGTTGACAAATCGTAATCGCGCTCATATTATATCACCTGTTCTGCTATGGAAGTTTACATAGCCATGGAGCTTGATAGAAGCATCGATACATTTTATTAAATAGACAGGAAAAGCAAGTAGCCCATCGCTACTTGCTTTTCTTTTTTAGGAGATTGATTATGGAAATCAAAATCAACAAGGAAATTCGAGCCTACCGCGAAACGCTCTTTTTTGGACTGTCCGTGCGGCAGTTTGTATGTTCCGTTTTGGCGGTGGGCGTTGCTGTGACGCTGTATTTCAGTTTGAGCCGAGTGTTGGACCGGGAAACGGTGAGCTGGGTGTGCATTGTCGGCGCTGCCCCCGTGGCCGCTGCGGGCTTTTTTCAGTATAACGGCCTCACGCTGGAGCGATTTTTGTGGGCGTGGCTGAAATCCGAGGTCATCATGGCAGGCAAGCGTGTCTGGAAAGCGGAAAACTACTATGAAGAAGCATTGAAACGCGAGGTGAAGAAGCATTGATGTATTTTAAGCAACACCGCAGCGCGGAACGGGACGCCTTTTCCGTTCCTCACAGCGTCCAGAAATCCATTCCCATCAAACGTATTTATCAAGACGGCGTGTTTCAGGTAAGCGGCAAGTTTTCAAAAACTTGGCGCTTTTTTGATGTCAATTATGCCGTGGCCTCCCCGGAAAAGCAGAGGGAACTTTTTATGACCTACTGTTCCTTCCTGAACTCACTGCCCATCGGAGCCACGGCAAAGATCACGCTTTTTAACCGCCAGCTCAATCAAAAGGACTTCGGTCGGACGCTGCTCATGCCCATGCAGGGCGACCGCCGCGATCTCTACCGCAACGAGTATAACGCGCTTGTGTTGGGTAAGGCGGCGGAGAGCAACAATCTCATTCAGGAAAAGTACATCACCGTTTCGGCGGAGAAGAAAAGCGTGGAGGAGGCCCGCGCGTTCTTCTCTCGTGTTGGGACTGACCTTACCACGGGACTTTCCCGTATGTCATCCAGTGTCCGGGAGATCACGGTCAATGACCGTCTGCGGCTTCTGCACGACTTCTATCGCCCCGGCGAGGAACAGCTATTCCGGTTTAATTTGGAGGACACCATGCGAAGGGGACATGACTTCCGGGACTGCATCGCCCCGGACTGTATTTCCTTTCAAAAAAATCACTATGAGCTGGGCGATCATGTGGGCCGCACCCTGTTCCTGCGGGAGTATGCCAGCTTCATCTCCGACGCGATGATTACGGAGCTGATGGACTATCCCCGGAATATGATGCTTTCCATTGACATTATTCCTTTGGCGATGGACGAAGCAGTGAGCGATATTCGCAAGCGCATTATGTCCGTGGAATCGGATATTACCCGCTGGCAGCAGCGGCAGAATCAGAACAACAATTTTACCGCCAATATCCCCTATGACTTGGAGCAGATGCGGAGCGAAACGAAGGAGTTTATGGACGACCTCATGAGCCGCGACCAGCGCATGATGCTGGCTTTGGTGACGCTGACGCACCTGGCAGATAACCTCGAACAGCTTGACCAGGACACCGAAGCCCTGCAAGCCATCGGGCGGGCGCGGGGCTGTCAATTCAATGTTCTGCGCTATCAGCAGGAGGACGCACTGAACACGGTGCTGCCCCTCGGCTTAAAGCGCATTGACGCCACCCGTACCCTGACCACGGAATGTACCGCCGTTCTCATGCCGTTCAAGTCGCAGGAAATTCAGGACGCAGGCGGCATCTACTACGGCGTCAACGCCGTATCGCACAATCTCATCATCTGCAACCGCGGAAATCTACTCAACGGCAACGGCTTTATTACCGGCGTGTCCGGCTCCGGCAAAAGCATGGCGGCCAAGCAGGAGGTCTCCGCGTTGGCGCTCTCTACCGACCATGACATTATCATCGTGGACCCGGAGCGTGAATATGGCGAGTTGGTGCGGGCATTGGGCGGCGAGGTCATCACCATCTCTGCCTCTGACCCAAACGGCTGCCACATCAACGCGTTGGATTTGTCCGAGGGGTATGGCGACGGCAGGGAGCCGTTGGTGATGAAGTCTGAGTTTATCATGTCGCTGTATGAGCAGCTCATGGGCTCGGATAAGATCGAGCCGCAGGAGAAGTCCATCATTGACCGCAGCGTGGGCAATATCTATCGGGAATATCTGAAAAGCTATCAGGGACAGCCGCCCACGCTGAAGGATCTCTATGACGACCTGATGAAGCAGGTCAACCCGGAGGCACACCGGATCGCGCTGGCACTGGAGCTGTTCACGGTGGGCAGTCTGAATGTTTTTTCCCACCAGACCAATATCAACACAAAAAGCCGTATCCTCTGCTTTGACATTCAGGACCTGGGTGAAAATCTGAAATCGGTGGGCCTGCTGGTGATGCTGGACGCCATCTATAACCGCGTCATTCAAAACCGCAAGGCGGGGAAATATACCCATGTCTACATCGACGAGATCTATCTGTTTTTCGCCAATGGGAGCGGCAGCGGGCGCGGCATCAACAATTACAGCAGTGAGTTCCTATACAAATGCTGGAAGCGGTTCCGCAAATACGGCGCGACCCTTACCGGCATCACGCAGAATGTGGAGGAATGTCTGCTATCCAACACGGCGCGGATGATGTTCGCAAACTCCGAGTTTCTGCTGATGCTCAATCAGGCCACCACCGACCGGGAGCAGCTTGCCCGCCTGCTGGGTGCGTCGGATACGCAGATGAGCTATGTGGACAATGCCCCGGCTGGCCACGGGCTCATCAAGGTAGGCGGGGCCATCGTGCCTTTCGCCAATGAGCTGCCAAAAAACACGGAGCTGTACCGCTTAATGTCAACCAAGCCCGGTGAGGACTGATGTTATGAAGGACTTGAAGATCAGACCCGGCATGGACACGCCCAAGGCAAAGCTGAAGAACCCCGCGCCCAAGGACGCGGATTCCCTTCTGAAACAGCACATGGACAAACGGCAGCGGGAAAAGGAGCCGGAAAGCCGCGATCCCGTGCGTTACGCCACCGACCGCGTGGAGAAAAATATGCGCCGTGGCGCATCTGGTGCGGCGGATACCTCGCGGCGTATGATAAAGCGCTATCAGGAGCAAAAGCGGCAAGGTAAGAATAGTGCGTTGGAAAGCCGTACTGCGGCAGAAACGCTCGAAACCACGAACCGCGTGACACCGGCAGGAAGAAACTTGCCCGATACGCCGCAATCACACGCTGCACGAAACAAAGTCGGAAACCAGACCATTTCTCCGCAAAATCGCGGAGGCACAAAAAGCGCAAATGCCGCCCCGCAGGAGCGTGGGCGGCAGAAAGCTACGCAGGACGCGAAAGCCGCCTATCGGCGGAACCTTGCCGAAAAAAGAATAACAGAAAGCCCTTTTATGCCTCCACGGTCAGACCGTGGAGGCATGACGCCACCCCCGCGGACAAGTATTCCGGGTACCGCAGAAAAAAACGGCTCCATGCCAAAGCGCAGGCAGTCCGCTTTCAAAACGGCGCACCGGACGGCGCATACCCCTTCGAATGCTGAGTCGGCGCAGCCGATGCAAAGCATCGCGCAGCGTGCGCAGGCGGCGGCACAGCGAAAGGCACAGCGGAAGATGCTTCAGGAATCCGCGCAGAGCGGCAGAAGGGCTTCCAAAAGGCTTGGCAGCGCGGCAGTCCAGGCAGTGAAGGAAATCGGAAAAGGAGTGGCGTCTGCGGTCAGTTCGATCCTGTCGGCAGGCGGCGGTGCGGTGGTGCTGGTGCTGTTCCTGACGGTGATCCTTGTGGCGGCTATTGTTGCATCCCCCTTTGGTATCCTTTTTTCCAACGAGAGCCGGGAGGCAGGCGTTGTGCCGCTCTCCGCTGCGGTGGCGCAGGTCAACTATGAGTTCAATGAGCGGTTGGAAACCCTGCAAACGGCAGATGATTATGATTCCATCTCCGTTGACGGACAAGCCGCCGATTGGATCGAGGTGCTGGCGGTGTTCGCGGTGAAGGTGGCGGGAGCAGATGTGGATGCCACTGATGTGGCCACCATGGATGCCGACCGCATCGCTCGCTTGAAAGCCGTCTTTTGGGATATGACCACCATTACCCATCGTGTTGAGATCATTCATCACCCCGGCAGCGGCGATGACGATGGCTGGACGGAGCGAAACCTCTATATCACCATTATCGCAAAAACGGCAGAGGAAATGAAAACCGCGTATCACTTCAACCGCAATCAGATCGCGGCACTGGACGAGCTGCTGGAGCAGCGAGGCCTCCTGCGGGAGCTGATCGAGGATGCGTACTCCGTCAGCGGGGACACGGCAGCGCTTATCCGCAGTCTGCCGGAGGATCTGTCACCGGAGCGTGAAGCGGTGGTTCGCACCGCCTGTTCTCTTGTCGGCAAGGTGAATTATTTTTGGGGAGGAAAATCCCTTGTGATCGGCTGGGACGTCCGGTGGGGCGAGCTGCGGCAGGTCACGGCGGCGGGCAACTCCACCACGGGGACCTACCGCCCCTACGGGCTGGATTGCAGCGGGTTTGTGGATTGGGTTTTCTACAATCAGTCTGGCGGTAGCTACGTCATCGGCCACGGCGGAGGGGCCACCATGCAGCACAGCCATTGCACCAATATTTCATGGGCGGACGCACAGCCCGGTGACTTGGTGTTCTACCCGGATAATTCCCATGTGGGCATCGTTGGCGGCAGGGACACAAACGGAGAATTGCTAATCATTCACTGCGCCAGCGGCCACAACAATGTAGTCATTACTGGCAAGGAGGGCTTTACATCTATCAGTAGACCGAGGTACTACACAATATGAGAGATAGCCGGTGCACCGGCTATCTCCTTCATTAAAAAAGATTCTTTGAACATAAACTGTATCAGTATGACAGACTGCATTGATAAATAACGCTCGCATTACAAACTTATTCCGTGATCCCGTTCCCGGCTTCCGATAGAAAAGTAGTTTCATCCCGCACACAAATCACAATATCCGGCTTGTGCTCCGCAATATAGTCCTTGAGGGTACATTGGGTATAATATCGAAAATCAATGCTTTGGAGCTCATTTGCCTGTGTCCATAACAGAGTTTCCAGCGGATTTGTAAAAGAATCACCATAGATAAGGATATTTGGTAATTTGGGGCGGTTTGTTGTAATTACAGACTCTCCGATGTCTCCACCCATGTAAACTGAATATGTTACAAGTTCATCTTCATTTTCTGGAAGCGTTTATACAGTGGAATCGACCTGAATGCCGTTATTTGTTCGCACAAAGGGAATATTTTCTTTCGGATAAGCTAACTGAATTGCATCCGAAGTGTTCCAAAGTCC
>OHTA01001740.1_pt1 | contig 10404 bp, 10 predicted proteins | sample 1578851 | NCBI WGS metagenome assembly OHTA01 (sample SAMEA3879578, study PRJEB24766) | human gut metagenome | biome: human-associated habitat; feature: feces | place: USA | collected 1985/1987 | reverse complement strand
CGTGATCGAACATAATCTGGATGTGATCAAGACAGCAGATTATATCATTGATATGGGACCGGAAGGCGGTGAACGTGGAGGTACTGTTATTGCAACAGGTACACCGGAAGGCATCTGTACAAAGCTCAGCAGTGCATCCATACCGGCCAACGGTGTTGCATTAATAGGAATACCGATGACAGGAACGGTAGTAAAGGCAGCGATGAAACCACCCAGATGAGCAGCTGCGCCGGCTGCGGCAATAATTACCTCTACGCCACGGTCACGGGCACCCTTAGCAAAGTTTTGTACTACATCCGGAGTACGGTGAGCGGAAGCAACTACTACTTCAGTTTCAACGCCAAACTCCTTCAGAGTTTTTTCTGCAGCCTCAAGTACAGGCCAATCAGAATTACTACCCATGATAATTGCAACTTTCATTGAAATCTACCTCCCAAAAATTACTTGTAGAAACAATAAAACCCAAGCAGAAAGCTGTTCAGTTTCGAAATCCTGTGCAAAATCTAACCCGGGTTCTCAATCACTTAAATAATTCACTTTAATTATACCAATCCAACGCGTAAACGTCAAATAAACTGTGAACTTTTTAACAGTTTTTTAGAAAATCGTTCGGGAAACTTCGGGGTAAAGAAAAAAGCACCCTCCGCCGCCGCTTTCACGGCAGCAGAGGGCGCTTAAACCTAAAGATGTTTTATTTTACGACAACGTCAATTGCATCATTTACCAATACAACCTCAACCTTGTCGCCATTTTTAATTTCGCCTGCAACAATCTTCTTGCCCAGGATGTTTTCAACAGTGTGGACAATCAGACGTTTCAACGGACGAGCACCGAAGGCAGGATCAAAGCCGGCCTTTGCCAGGAAAGCGACAGCCTCGTCGGTATAAGTAAGCGTCAGCTCCAGCTGCTTATTCAGACGGTCACCCAGCTCACGCAGTACCAGTTTAACGATTTCCTTAATCTGTTCTGCCTGCAGCGGTTTGAACACAACGATGTCATCAACACGGTTCAGGAATTCCGGACGGAAGAAGTTCATCAGCATCTGCTGAATTTTTTCTCTGTCCATAGAGCCCTGCGCTTTCATAATCTCGTTGCTGCCAAGGTTACTGGTCATAATAATCAAGGTATTCTTGAAGTCAACGATACGGCCTTTACCATCAGTCAGACGGCCATCATCCAGAACCTGCAGCAATACGTTAAAGACATCTGCATGTGCCTTTTCGATTTCGTCCAACAGGATTACGCTGTACGGATGACGGCGTACAGCCTCAGTCAGCTGACCGCCTTCATCATAGCCGACGTATCCCGGAGGCGCACCGATCAGACGAGATACGGTATGCTTCTCCATGTATTCGCTCATATCGATACGAACCATGTTGCGTTCATCATCAAAGAGCACCTCGGCCAAGGTCTTAGCCAGCTCGGTCTTGCCGACACCGGTAGGACCAAGGAAGATAAAGGAACCAATCGGACGGTTAGGATCCTTGATACCGGCACGTGCACGGATAACAGCCTCGCTGACAGCCTTGACTGCCTCGTCCTGACCGATAACATGCTCGTGCAGGATTTCCTCCAGATGAACCAGTTTAGCACGTTCACCGGTGCCTAAGCGGGCAACAGGAATGCCGGTCCAGGTGCTGACAACTTTGGCGATATCCTCTTCGTCAACCTCTTCCTTGAGCATAACATTATCATTGCCGTTTTCATCCTTCTTGGACAAAGCAGCCAATTCCTTCTGCAGCTCAGGCAGACGGCCGTATTTCAATTCAGCCATCTTGTTCAGGTCATAGTCGCGCTCAGCCTGCTCCATCTGGTTTTTCACAGCATCAATTTCCTTCTTTACCTCACGTACACGGGCAATAGAAGCCTTTTCTGCATCCCAGCGTTTAACAAGCTCGTCATTTTCCTTACGCAGCTTTGCCAGCTCCTCATTCAGCTTAGCCAAACGATCCTTAGACTGAGCATCCTCCTCTTTGCCCAAAGCCTGAGCTTCGATTTCCAGCTGCAGGATACGACGTTTGCTTTCATCCAGCTCGGTCGGCAGCGAATCAATTTCGGTACGCAGACGGGCAGCAGCCTCATCTACCAGGTCAATAGCCTTATCTGGAAGGAAACGGTCGGATATATAACGGTCGGAAAGCACTGCCGCGCTTACAAGCGCAGAGTCTGCGATCTTTACGCCGTGGTAAACTTCGTAGCGCTCTTTTAAGCCACGCAGGATGGAAATGGTATCTTCCACCGTTGGCTCATCTACCATAACCGGCTGGAAACGCCGCTCCAGGGCAGCATCTTTTTCGATATACTCCCGGTATTCGTTTAAGGTTGTGGCACCGACACAGTGCAGTTCGCCTCTGGCAAGCATTGGTTTTAACAGCTGTCCGGCATCCATGGCACCATCGGTTTTTCCGGCTCCGACGATTGTGTGCAGTTCATCAATAAACAGAATGATCTGTCCATCCGAATTTTTGACATCGTCAAGAACCGCTTTCAAACGTTCCTCAAATTCACCACGATACTTTGCACCGGCAACCAGGGCACCCATATCCAGGGCAAACAGCTTCTTGTCTTTTAAGCCTTCCGGTACATCGCCTTTTACGATACGCTGTGCCAGGCCCTCGACAACGGCAGTCTTACCTACACCGGGTTCGCCGATGAGCACCGGGTTATTTTTGGTCTTCCGGGAAAGAATCCGAACCACATTCCGGATCTCCTCGTCACGGCCGATCACCGGATCAAGTTTCTGCTGTCTTGCACGCTCCACCATATCATAACCGTACTTTTCCAGTGTATCATATGTTGCTTCCGGATTATCGGAAGTGACACGCTGATTGCCGCGGACGGTAGACAGTGCCTGCAGAAACCGTTCCCTTGTCAGCCCATATTCTTTCATCAGTGCTTTCATCGCTGGATTTGGATATTTGAGCATTGCAAGGAAAATATGCTCGACAGAGACATATTCATCTCCCATTGCCTTTGCCTCATCCTCTGCATGGATCAGCACATTGTTTAAATCTTTTCCGACATAGACATTGCTGTTGCTGCCGGATACTTTGACGCGCGCATCCAGTTTGCTGATCGCATTCTGGGTGAAATGCTGTACGTCAATTTCCATTTTCTCTATCAGTTTCGGGATCAGTCCCTCTTCCTGCTGTAACAGGGCAACTAACAGGTGCTCCTGCTCAATCTCCTGATTTCCATAGTCGTAGGCAAGCTTTTCGCAGTTATTGATCGCTTCTACCGACTTTTGTGTAAATTTCTGTATGTTCATAGCAAGCCCTCCTCTTAACTATCATCATGTAACTGTGCTGTTTTTTTCATCCCAGTTACTATTTTTCTCGATTACGATATTGTTATACACCCGTTTTTAGCACTCGTCAAGTAGGAGTGCTAACAAAAATTCTAAAGTTTTTATAAACATTGGAATATATTGTCGAATTGTCTGAAAATTGTTTTAGACATAAGTTTTTTCAATGTGACGGAAGAAGGGGGATATTCTCTTTCTCCAGAAACATCTGTTATTAATTGTAACGGATGTTTTGCCGATATAATAGACAACACAAACGATGATCTATTACAGAAAGGAACTTTTCATGCAGATTTATTTATCACTGATGTCCCAGAAGAATCCCTCATCCGATTCCTCATCCTATGATCTTTCTTCTCCTCAGGGGCGCATGCTCTATGTGAGAGAAACAACCAATGCCGCATTTTCTTCCTGGACTTCTCCCCTGCAAAGACAGGACCCTGATACGCAGGAAGAAAAAAAACAGGAAATGCTCTCCCGCATTATGGGAAAATTAAAAAGTGGGAAGAAACTTTCTGCCAAAGAACTGGATTTTCTGCGGCGTACCGATCCAATTCTTTATGCCCACGCCCTGCGCGTCCAACGAATGGCGGAGGCTTTAAAACAGCAGCTCTCCCATGCAAAAAGCAAGCAGGAAGCAAATGATATGATTACATCCGCGATTGCCGGGGTCTCGGACAAAGATCCGGACAAAGAATATCTGCTGGCTGCTTACAATGAGGTTTCCAAAAATTTTCATAAATCACCGGCTTATCAGCGTCTGCCAAACACTCCGGAAGATGCCAAAAAAAGAAAAACGAACAATCCGAATGCTCATTTTTCCGATGATGAGGACACGAATGACGATACGGATGATCTCCTGTCATGGACCCCGCTTCAGGAAATTATTGATGCGGCTCCAACACTAGAATGTCAGGGCTAGGCTTATATAGCTGGAACATTATTATTTCAAGTAGTGTTCCAGCTTTTCATTTACACACAGACGGATTTCCTCTGCAACACGTTCACAGTATGTCTTTTTCATACCCGCCTGCACACCAACTGCTACTAATTCCTTTTTCCCCGGATTTTTGCCATTTCCATCTACAGTGGTTGTGTGCTCACTATAATACGTATTACTGTATGTGAGATCATAGGCAGGACTTAAACGCCACATATCATCCTTTTCATTATAAATGTAGGTAAAGTTTTTAGAATGATCATCACGATTATGTGCGAATACATTAAAACACATACGACGATACATATTTTCCACATCCTCTGTACAATCCCTTGTCAGAATTTTTGTCAACTTCATCAATTCATGATAGTCCAGACTTGGTTGATTAAAATCTAACTCCAATAAGGCAGCCGCAGTTAACATATGTGCCCTTTTTATTTCATTCTTTTCTATTCTTCGATCAAATCTCTTTGTTCCAAAATATCCCGGACATATATCTGATGAAAAAAGCCGTGTTTCACTCATTACAATTCCACAGGCTTTTGCACACAGAGAATAATCGTATTCCATTTTTCCCACATCTTTTTTGTCCACATGTGCCGGAAATTTAATAATCCAGTTTTCTCCATCTATTTCCGTCATAATCTTAGGTCTTGCACCACCACTGGTTCCTCCCAGCCGGTACAATTCATCTAATTTCTCCGAATATTGCGTGCTTAATATTTTCTGGCAATGCACAGATAGTTCGTCCAGATCATCCATCTGTTGTCCCATCCCAATCTCCTTCTGCGGATGATAGGTCAAAGCTCCCATTCCAGATTTTCCCACGATGGCAAGACGATCCAATACCGAATATTGTGCTTCCTTTTTTCCACGTTCTTTCAGCAAACGCTCCAATAAAAGCTGTCCCCATGCATCCGGTAAACTATCTGCAAATACTCCGAACAATCCGTCAAAATAATCTTTTTTTGGCACAAACACTTCATTTTTTAGCGGAAGCGAAAATGGACTGACTGAAAATCCATGCTCCAGCCATTCTTCACTATAAGAAAATGCCACCTTATGATTCGCGGTCAATGCAAGCGTTCCCACAAGCCGGTCATCCATCCGAACCTCAAGACTTTCCCTTTGACTCATTGATTACCTCCTGAATATTTCGATATGGTACCTGTGTAAAAAGATCCCGCAGTTCATCTGCAAGTTCCAACGCCATAGCAAGTTTTGTCAGTGACAAAAGCGAAATCTGTCCTGTTGTCTCAAATCGTTTAATAGAACCGTAACTTACTCCGCTCATATCCGAAAGTTTCTGTTGCGAAACTTTCCGCCGTCTGCGAATACGGCGCATACGTTCTGCCAGTTTTTTATCCAGTTCTTCTGCTGTTTCCCATACCAGTGCTTCCATATCATGCCCCATCTTGTCAGATAATATTTTATCCATTTCACGCGATTTTACTTATTTTTATATAATATATTATCTAATATTTTAGCATATCTCTTCGGGTACCGCAACGTCTCCCTGACTATTTTTCCTATCATACAGTTTTTCCAAAACTGCTCCAATATCCGCTTCCACGCAAATGGATTTCTTTCGGATTTCCTCCGGCGCACAGGCTTCCTTCTTATTTATGCAGGCATAAACTGCATCCGGCCAGGTTGCATATAGATATATCGGCTCCAGTACGCCCAATATTCTTCCAATGTTTTATAAGGGAAAAAGCCCCCGGAATACATATCCGAAAATCCATGCACCTGTCGGAAATCGCCAAACCACTTTTCAAAACGTTCCCCGGAATAGGTAAATCCTGCAGAAGTGGATAATCCCGCACCCGCGCCAATGATCACGGCCTCCGCTTTCTGCAGTGCCTGTTTCAGACGCTCTGTTTGTACACTTTTGCAGTTTGATGTTTTTATACTGCAAAATGGTGGATTATTGCCCCTACACTTTGCTCCCATACATGGGCACCACGATACACTTTTCGGCATATTTACTTCCATCGGTTCTCTTATCCATTCCATTTCATCACCTCCTTTACACTTCCTTCGTTTCTTCATATTCCAAAATGTCACCCGGCTGACACTGTAATACTCTACAAATCGCTTCCAATGTAGAAAACCGAATCGCCCTAACCTTTCCAGTTTTTATATTCGACAAATTTACATTCGATATTCCCACTTCTTCTGCAAGTTCTTGCAGGGAAATTTTTCTATCGGCCATCACCCGATCTAACCGTAATACAATTGGCATCTTATATTTCCTTTACTTTATCTATAATATTTCATCAGCCTCTTTCTGCAATTCGTACCCATGTTGAAAAGAAACACCAATGAAATAAATACAGATTCCTACTATAACAGCTGCTCCAATAAAATGATCCGTTCCTTTCCATTCTACCCCTTTTATAATCTGGCATGCTGCTAAACTTAAATATTTCAGGCATTTAATAACCGGATATCCGATTACAAAACATAAGGCTATCCCCCTACATTTTCAAATTGTTTTTTTACTTTATTTTCGTTCTTTCTTTCAAACATTTTTTATTCTCCTTTCTTGTATATCATAATTTCACTTTTTATGTTTATCAATACATTTTTAATGTTTATCGTTAATTTATGACGAAAAATCCCAAGAGCGATGCCAGCATCGATACTCATGCCACAAAAAAGGAGCCACACAGCACTCCTGCTGTGTGGCTCCTTCGATATTTCATTATCCTTCAATCGCAATATATTTGTTTTCTTCTACCGCTTTCTTTGCCTCTTTCTTCGGCACGAACAGCTTTAAGATACCATGCTTAAATTCTGCTTTGACATCCTCCTGCTCAATATCTTCACCGACATAAAAGCTTCTCTGGCAGGCACCGGCATAACGTTCCCTGCGGATGTAGTGACCGCTGTCTTTTTCTTTCTCGTCCTTATCCAGTCCCTTTGCAGCACTGATGGTCAGGTAGCCATCGGAAACAGAAGCCTTAATCTCATCCTTGGTAAATCCCGGAAGATCAATCATCAGCTCATATCCATCCTTCTGCTCTTTGATATCGGTCTTCATAATCCTTCCGGCTTTCTTACCGTATAGCTTCTTTTCGGTATTATTCATTTCTTTATCCATATCATAAAATGGAAACTCATCAAACCAGTCATCAAATAAATTCTCTCCAAAAATACTAGGCATTAACATAAGTCATCTCTCCTTTTCTTTCTGCGTCCACGGTCTGTGGACCTCTCATGCTTGTTTACCTTGTTTCTTTGGAACCGGGATGTTTCAGGAACCTTTCGTTCTCTTTTGGTTCCCTTCCTTTGTTCTTGCCTATGTTATAGCACTGTTTGTTAGCACTGTCAATAGGTGAGTGCTAATTTTTTGAGTTTTTTTTTGCACACCTTGATTTTGCTTGGTATGCAGCCATTTTTTCTTTCCAACTGCCAAAGATGGGATTTTACTATAACCGGATTTTTTATTTCGCGCACTCCATAATAACCGCTTCACATCTGCCATATCCAAGCTGTGAACTGTTCAGACACAACGTGTAATTGCTGGCCTTTCCCCACTTCTGCCCGGTATAAAAGTTATAATTTGTCATACGCCTTTTATCTGTATCCTCTATCAGCTTTGCTGCTTCCTGGTCACTGACATTATATAACCGGCTGATACGCTGTATGCATCATCCAGAAGCATTCCCTTGGTCTCAAGCAATTACCTGCAGTGTCTCTCCCGCTCCCTTTTTTAAACATATAATGATTTATAAAGCGTTACTTTTTTTCTCTGCACGGTCAAGATAAATATAAAATCCAACATTTAGCACGATTCCCACCATTGTCGATACTGGTGCCGCAAGACCGATCTTCGTCAGGCTTGCATTCGGCTGGATACTCATCACATAGGCAAATGGAAGACGTACCAGCAATGTCTGGATTAATCCCTGTGTCATTACCCATACCGTCTTGTTATTACCATTGAAATATCCGACCATACTGAACAGAATTGCTGTCACGATTGTTTCCAGTGCGAATCCTTTCAGATATGCATACCCTTTCTGGATAACGGCTACATCCGTTGTGAAGAACCCTGCCAGTATATCGCCTCCAAACATCACCAATAAAAATACTATACATCCCACAACCAGGCCAACACCGATTCCGGTAAACATGGATTTCTTCGCACGCTTTGCCTTGCCTGCTCCGATGTTCTGAGATACAAAGGATGCCATCGACTGCATCAGCGCACTTGGAACCAGCATCGCAAAGTTGACAATCTTACATGCAACACCGTAACCCGAAGAAGCTTCCAGGCCAAGCCGGTTCACAAATGCACAAAGTGCCAGGAAGGACATCTGTGTCAGGAACTCCTGCAGTGCAAGCGGAAGTCCGATCTTTAGGAATTTCTTACACTGACTATTCAACCCGAAATCTTTTCTGGTAATCTTAAATGGAAGTTCCTTTTTGATCAGAATAACAATAGCAAATACTACGCTGAGTGCCTGCGCTGCAACAGTTGCAATCGCCGCACCTGCTGCGTCCATATGAAATCCTGCCACAAGTACTATATCTCCGATCACATTTACAATACATGCAACAAATACAAATAGCAACGGTGATTTACTGTCCCCCAGTCCACGGAAAATTGCTGATAAAAGATTGTATGCAACAATAAAGAAAATACCGCCTCCGCAGATACGCACATATACCGAGGTCAGCTCAACCGCCTCTTTCGGAGCCTGCATCAGGACTGAGATTGGATGTGCAAATCCAACCATAACGATAAATAATCCGACTGCAATCATCGTAAATACAACTGCTGATCCGCCAATGACCGATCCAATCTGCTCTGGTCTCTTTTCACCGAGATATCTCGCAATCAGTACCGTAATACCCATTGCAAACTGTGTCACTACAAAAGTTACAAGATTCAATACCTGACTTCCCGTAGAAACCGCTGAAAGCCCGGATGTAGAACCGAATCTTCCAACTACCAGAAGATCCACTGCACCGTATGCCGCCTGCAGGATCAATGCTCCCAGCACCGGTATCATAAATGCAATCAGTTTTTTAAGTATGCTTCCTTGTGTAAAATCTGCCTTATCGTTCATCGTAATGTTTTCTCCTTTCGCACATGATCTGATAAAATTTCTCTATCGTCCGTATCATACATTCTGCATCTTCGTCCGAGATTTCTTCCATGTAAGGGAGCAGACTTTTAAAATATTGTTCGTCATATTTCTGCGAAAGATTTGTTCCCTTTCTTGTAACAGCTATGTATGTGACACGTCCATCTGCTTCAGAAGCCATTTTCTTAAGGTATCCTTTTTCTTCCATCTCTTTGACAGTTCTTGTAACTCCCGGTCTTGGAAGCTCCATTGCATCACTGATATCCGACACCTTTACCTGTACGCCCTGTCCTTCCAAAGACTGTATCGTATCCAGATATTGAATAAAGGATGAACGAACACCTTCGGGCAACGGTGGGAGCATCTCCCGGGTCCGCTTTGCCTGATAACATGCATCGAACATCCTTTTTATTATTTCACTTGTCATATTCTGTCCTCCTTATATATTATCAGTAAAATCACCACTTATACTTTCTTTTGCATTCATGGCACTTCTAGTAATTATCACAGTTAATTACCTTTGATAATTATATAAAAATTTAGAAATTTGTCAAGCTTTTATTCCATTGTTAACAGCTGATCCGCTGAAAATTTATCATCTTCTTAATATCTTCCGGAATTTTTTCCCAGATTTCCGCAGACACATATTCCATATTTTTCCAAATCTACCCTTCCATTTATCACTTCAACTCCATCCGCTCGAAGAAGTTCTGCCTGTACATCCTCTCCACCAAACGCAAATGCCCCGGCCAGTTCACCTTTCGCATTGACCACTCTGAAGCACGGAATATGTTCCGGATCCGGATTCTTATGCAGTGCATTGCCCACGGCTCTTGCCATTCTGTGGTCTCCCGCCATCTCTGCGATCTTCCCATAAGTTGCCACATGTCCTTTCGGAATACGCTTCACTGCTTCATAGATTCTCTTTGTCGGACTGTCCGTAACCAGATCATACCCAGACAATCTGATCTTTCTCTTTATCCGGCAAAGGCTCTTTTTTCTCTAGCTGTTTCAGAATCACTTCTTCCCGTTCTCTGGCTGCCTTGTCTACTTCCAGAAGA
>OHTA01001725.1_pt1 | contig 10484 bp, 7 predicted proteins | sample 1578851 | NCBI WGS metagenome assembly OHTA01 (sample SAMEA3879578, study PRJEB24766) | human gut metagenome | biome: human-associated habitat; feature: feces | place: USA | collected 1985/1987 | reverse complement strand
TGGATGCAACGACCGTTCTTTCCAGAAAGATCGTAGAGCAGGGTATTTATCCGGCCGTTGACCCGTTGGAATCTACTTCCCGTATCCTGGAGCCGGATGTTGTAGGTGAAGAACATTATGAAGTAGCACGTAAAGTACAGGAAATCCTTCAGAAATATAAAGAACTTCAGGACATCATTGCTATTCTTGGTATGGAAGAGCTTTCTGAAGAGGATAAGAGCACTGTATTCCGTGCAAGAAAGATCCAGAAGTTCCTTTCTCAGCCGTTCCATGTAGCTGAGAACTTCACAGGTATCAAGGGTAAATATGTTCCTCTGAAAGAAACCATCCGTGGATTCAAGGCAATCGTTGATGGTGAGATGGATCAGTATCCGGAAAATGCTTTCTTCAATGTTGGTACAATTGAGGATGTCATCGAGAAAGCAAAGACTGAGATGGGTCAGGAATAAGGAGCGGATTTTATGGCAGATACATTTGGTCTTGAGATTTATGCCAGTAATAAGCTGGCGTTTGCAGGACGTGCCAAAACCCTGACAATCCCGGCTGTTGACGGTGAGCAGGCCTTTCTGGCACAGCATGAGAATATTGTTGCTGCTATCATTCCGGGTGAAATGCGTTTCGAGGAAGCAGATGGCACAAAGCATGTTCTGGCTGTGAGCAGTGGGTTTGTGGAGATGATCAATAACCGTGTGAAGCTGTTCTGTCTGACGGCAGAGAGTCCTGAGGAGATTGATATCCGCAGGGCGCAGGAAGCGAAGGAGAGAGCAGAAGAGCAGATGAGACAGAAGCAGAGTATTCAGGAGTATTATCACTCAAGAGCTTCGCTGGCCCGTGCCATGACACGACTGAAAGCAACTTCAGGAAAATAATAAATGTTAACAAATCACAAAAAAGAGGTTATGATAACCTCTTTTTTGTTTACATTACACATAAAATGAGTTACAATGACTATAGGTAGGTTAGTAATATGGTCATAGAAGACAGGTGGGAATATGAGGATAGTATATGGACTGGCAGTATTGCTGGAAACGATACTGATTGCATATTGCGCAATCAGTTCCTTTAAAAAACATGACAGACTCGATAAAAGTGTGTGTATATATGAGACACTGACATTTGCCTGCGCTATAGTCTTTTTTGTTTTTACATTTGTGCCGGGGCACACTGTTACAGTACTTGCGAAGGGGCTTACTATGGCTCTGTTTGACTGGATGCTCATCGCTCTTATGTTTTATACACAGTATTATACAGGTGCTGTAAAGACCTTCAAGGGAGTGCAGGCTGCTTCCATGATATTTGCGGTGCTGGACACATATATGCTTATAGAGAACACCTGGACTAATAAGATTTTTGATATAGAATCCATAAAAGCTGAGAATATTAAGGTGGTATTCAATAATGACAGCCTATGGTACAAGCTGCATTTTATGTTCACATATGCGTTTGTGATTCTGATTATTTTTACATATCTGTATATGATTGTCAAATCATCACGCATGTATAGAGAGGCATACAGGGCTATAGCGGTAGTTATCTTTATTGGCTTTTTGTTTGACATTGCTACTATAGGTTCGGACTCCATATATGACCTCACCATGATTATATATGGTTCTATGGCTATTATCATATATTACCTGACATACAGATATGTGCCGAATGAGCTTATAGAAAATATGCTATCTCTTGTGGTCAGCGATATGAACAATGGTATCATCTGCTATGACAGAAAGGGCAGGTGCATATATTACAACGATCTGATGGAGGCTATTTACAGGCATGGCGGCAATATGTCTGTTTATGAAAGTAAATATAGTCAGTGGATGGAAAAGCTGGGAGATGACAGAAGGGACAGTATGACCTTCCAGACAGATATTGAAATAAACGGTGAAAAGCACTACTTTGAGATTGCCTACAAGCGCATATATGATGAGAGCAATAGCTTTATATGCGATTATTTTGTATACAATGATCGTACACAGATGTATGAGTCGTGGGAGAAGGAAAAGTACAAGGCCTCGCATGACAGTCTGACCGGACTTTTGAACCGTGACCAGTTCTATGAGGATGTGCACGATATGGTGAACAAGTATCATGACACAACCTTCTACCTGATTTGCAGCAATATAAAGGATTTCAAATTCATCAATGAGATATTTGGAATGGAGAAGGGCAATCAGGTGCTCTTAAAGCAGGCGAAGCTCATGTCATCAAATCCATCAGAGAGAACTATTTGTGCAAGGCTTATGAATGACCGCTTTGCGCTGTGCCTGCCAAGAGAAGAGTTTGCCGAAAATAGAGTAGCCGATTCAGTCAAAGAGCTGCAGCGTGAGTTTACGGGCAATTATTTCCATCTGCATATGTACATGGGTGTGTATGAGATAAGAGACAGGGATGAGGCTGTCAGCATTATGGTGGACAAGGCTAATATAGCGGCAGACACCATAAAGAATAATTACGACTGCTGTGTGTCATACTATGATGAGCATCTGCTTGAGATATCAATAGAGCAGAGACGTCTGCTCGGTGAATTTGAGCCGGCACTGCAAAAGGATGAGTTTGTCATGTACTTACAGCCACAGGTGAACCGTGATGGTGTTGCGAGGGGCGCAGAAGCGCTGGTACGCTGGGCTCATCCGTCAAGAGGCATCCTGACACCGTATGCTTTTATTGATATTTTAGAGAACGCAGGTCTCATTTACAAGCTAGACCTCTATATATGGGAAAAAGCGGCACAAAAGCTTGCAGAGTGGAAGGAAAAAGGCTATGGAAGCTATCATATATCTGTAAATATATCTACAAAGGACTTTTACATTATAGATATATATGAGACCTTTACAGGGCTGATTAATAAATATGGCATAGCAGCGTCAAATCTGCATCTGGAGATTACAGAGAAAACGCTGATGACCGATTTTGAGAAGAATATGAATATTATCCACAAGCTTCAGAACGTAGGCTTCAGGGTGGAGATTGATGATTTCGGAAGCGGTTACTCATCACTCAACATGCTAAAGGACATCAGTGCTGATGTACTGAAAATCGATATGGGCTTCCTTCGCAAATCTGAGAACGAGGTCAAGGGACAGGATATATTAGAGAGTATCATCACGCTTGCAGGCAAGATAGGCATGGACGTCATCACAGAGGGTGTGGAGACGAAAAAGCAGCTTGATATGCTTACAATGATGGGATGTCATGAGTTCCAGGGATATTATTTCTCAAAACCGGTACCGGTATCTGAGTTTGAAGAAAAGTATCTGGTATAGCTATCATGTATATCTATTATGTATATCCAATATATATTTTAGGTATTGTGCAAAATTTAATACACTGTATATTTGGGGCGGGTATTGAAATATCCGCCCTTTTTTTCTATAATAATAAACCGTGTTGATTGCTGTAAATATGTAATTGCTGTGGGACACACGAGGGTGTGGCAGCTAACAGCGAATATGAGAAAAAGAGGCGAAAAAATGACTGAAAAAGAAAAAATAAGGATTCAGACATCAGAGACCTTTTTGCTGAGTGCGATTCTGGCACTTTCCGGAGGCTTTCAGGATGCCTACACCTACAACGTGAGAAACAAGGTGTTCTCGAATGCGCAGACAGGAAACGTGGTGCTGATGAGCCAGCATCTGATGATAGGTGAATGGATGAAGGGACTATCGTATCTTTTCCCAATCCTTTCATTTGCACTCGGTGTGCTTGTGGCAGAGAGAATCGGGCATAGATATAAGAAGGCAAAGCGCATCCACTGGCGTCAGATAGTGGTGGCGATAGAGATAATCATACTGTTTGTAGTGGGCTTCATACCACACAGGTACGACATGATAGCGACCATGCTTGTATCATTCAGCTGTTCTATGCAGGTGCAGTCCTTCAGAAAGGTAAACGGCTACGGCTATGCCAGCACCATGTGCATCGGCAACTTAAGAAGCGGCACAGAGAGCCTGTCAATATATCTGCGTGACAGAAATATCGGGGCACTGAAAAAGACCGCGCACTACTATGGAATTATTCTGATATTTGCAATAGGAGCAGGTATAGGCGGAGTGTGCTCACTGCACATAGGAATACGCGCTATATGGGCTTCAAGCGTGCTGCTTGCCATTGTATGTACAATGATGGTCAGGGAACACAGATAAACAGTTACAAATAGTCACGAAATATATATAACGGAGATACAATATAAAATGAAATTATTAAAGCAATTTCTCATCATACTTGCGATTTCGTTTGTAGGTGAGATACTCAAATATTTACTGCCATTGCCTGTTCCGGCGAGCATATATGGCATGGTTATACTTTTCATAGGTCTGCTGACAGGCTTGATACCGCTTAACTCTGTAAGGAGTGCAGGCAAATTCATGATAGAGATAATGCCTGTCATGTTTATCCCTGCGGGAGTGGGACTTATGTCATCCTGGGGCAATCTTAAGCCGGTGCTTGTACCTGTGCTTGTAATCACGGTTGTGGCACTTCTTACTGTAATGATTGCTACAGGACATGTTTCACAGCTCGTAATCCGTATGCAGAAGCGCAAGAGGGCTGATGCAGGAGAAAATAAATAAGATAGAGGATAATCATAATGGATAATTTGTTTCAGACATCGCTTTTTGCCGGTGTCACAGTAAGTCTGGTTGCATATCTGCTAGGTATGCTTTTAAAGAAAAAGTTTAAGCTTGCAATACTCAATCCGCTTCTCATTTCAATAGTACTGACCATCATAGTGCTTGTTGTGGCAGATGTGGATTATGACACATACAATAAGGGGGCATCGTACCTTAGCTGGTTTCTGACACCGGCCACGGTATGCCTTGCGATACCACTTTATGAGCAGTGGACCCTGCTCAAGAAAAATATAGCAGCAGTCGCGCTCGGACTCACGGCAGGAGTCATAACAAGCCTTGTGACAGTGCTTGTGCTGTCAGTGCTTATGGGGCTTTCACACGAGGACTATGTCACACTGCTTCCAAAGTCTATCACGACAGCTATCGGTATGGGCGTATCAGAGGAGCTCGGCGGATATGTGACCATCACTGTCGCAGTTATCGTCGTGACAGGTGTGCTTGGAAATATACTCGGAGAGTTTGTTTGCAAAATATTCAGAATCACTGAGCCTATATCGAAGGGACTGGCGCTTGGTGCGTCATCACATGCCATCGGAACAGCGAAGGCTATCGAGATTGGCGAGATAGAGGGCGCCATGAGCTCTCTTGCTATCGCGGTGGCAGGAATACTTACGGTGGTGTTTGCATCGGTGTTTGCAAACTTTTATTGATTTGTCTGAGCGTGTGCTAATGACGGAAGCGCGAGGCTGTGCATATCTGCCTTCGCTTCCTACTACGCGGCTAAGGGCTTGTAGGAATTGTGATACAGGTTGTGACAGGTAGGACGCAACCGACTTTTACGCGCCGTCCATGGCGCGGTAACGTCTCGCCCGTGCTTCCGTGCACGGGCGTTGCTGGATTGCAAACACAATTCCAACAATCCCTAGGCCGCTTCGTACAAGCTCAGGCAGATATGCGCAGCCTCGCGCTTCCTGCGCGTTGGCTTTCCCCACCATAAGATAAGTTCATTAAATAGTTATAGATGTAGACAATTGGTAAGAGTATATGTATGATTCAAGTCATATTAGTATTCTACAATCGTTGGAAAGGAATATTATGATAATTACAATTGCTAGAAAGTGCGGTTGCGATGCAGATAGTATCGGTAGAGCAGTCGCTGAGAGATATCATTTACATTTCATGGACAGAGAAGCTATTGCGGCCGGTGCCAAAGAGGCAGGCTGCTACGATGAGTATGAGGAGTTTTACAGTGAGAGACCGGTTAATTCTCTGCTTTACTCTATTGTGATGGAGACGGAGGAGGATAATGTGCTGCATGATACTCCGGCTATGGCTCTTACATTTATTGACAGGCTGCCGCTTGAGGACGGCTGTGAGGGATATGTGATTCAGGGACGGTGTGCAAACTTTGCCTTTCAGGGAAGAGATGATGTTGTCTCAGTTTTCCTGACAGCGAATGATGCTTTCTGCGTTGATACTGTGGCTGATACACATGGAGTCTCAGCGAGAAAGGCAAAGACTGTTGTGCGTGAGACAAATGACAACAGAAAGACCTATCACAAATACTATACCGGACAGGAGTGGGGGCAGGCAGAAAACTATGACTTGTGCCTGAATGTGGCAAAGCTCGGTGTAGATGGTGTGATTGCGATGATTGACAGCTTCATACAAAATAGAAAATAGAAGTGTATATACAAAAGCCGAATCCATGGGAGTGTGGATTCGGCTTTTGGGGTTATTTTATGTGTTTTTGAAAATAAAAATTCAATGTTGGAAAAATCATATTTTATCATTGGTTGACTTTCAGAAAAAATTTATCTATTATTAAAATAAGATAAAATTGTTAACTGTTCAGTATAACTTTACAGTGGCGTGGAAAGAGGTAAAACAGGAGTAGGGAAACTGGTATGAGAAGGAAAAACAGAGGGAAACAAACGCTTAAAAAGAAGATGCTGAGTATTCTTCTGCTCAGTGCAATGTCAAGTATTCTTGCAGTAGTAATCGTGTCGTATATGACGATCCGAATGATACAGAATGACGGTATCAAGGAGAGTATGCAGATATATCTGGAGCAGATTACACGAGAGATGGACAGTGATTACTATGACATGATCGGTATTGTCAATCAGATGAGTCCCGATGGACTTATTGGAAGTGCGACAGAAAGATATTTGAGTTCAAATGATAACTATGATCGATATTTGGAGCAGAAATTTCTCAGAGAAGAACTGATAAAGCTTGGATATGTGAATACAAAGCTTCTTGGCATCACTTATTACGATCCGAAAGAGCAAAAAGAATTGATCGGAAATTTTAACGTCAGGGTGCTGGACCCGTCATATCAGACAATCTCTAAAGTGGTAGTAGGTGCCGATAATACCATTCAGGCCATGCATGATTCCTATCTGGGAATTAAGGAGACACCGGTAGTATCCGTGATGCGAAGAGTTTCTTTTGGTAACCAAAAGATGCTGGATATTTATGCAGAAATGGAGCCTGATATGAGTGTTTCAGATCAGCTTAATAAAGAAAAATGGCCATATACCTATATGGAGATGGATGAAAATGGCATTGTGCAGTACAGCAATAATCCGGTGATTGTCCAGGGCCAAAAGATTTTGTCGGAATTACCGAAAAAAGAAGGACATGCTGTAACAAATCAGGAAGGATATAAAATCATGGTGTATCGCAGTACCATTGGATATGCCAATGCCATTGCACTGCCGGAAAATATCTATCAGAAAGAAATGAATATGTGGAGATTGAAGCTGGTGGTTATCATTCTGGCAACATTCGGTATTTTTTCCTGTTCTGTTATTTACCTGTACAGGTTGATATGCAAACCACTTAATCAGTTACAAAAACAGATTATCCAGGTAGGAAATGGGGCATTACATGGAGAAAGGCAGGAATATGAGATCAAGGAATTTGATGACTTGATGCACGAAGTGGAGCAGATGAAGGAACAAATCAGAAATCTGATTGATGATGTTGTGGAAAAAGAAAAAAATATTCAGCGGACGGAATATGAGAAGCTTCTGTATCAGATCAATCCTCATTTTCTGCTCAATACACTAAATTCTGTTCAGTGGATGGCCAGAATGAGCAAACAGAATAATATTATGGAATTTGTGCAGCGATTAAAAAGACTGTTGTCCTACAATCTGGGAAAAGAGGGAATGCAGACAACACTTCGAACAGAAATCGATATTGTGAAAGATTACATAGCATTGGAACAGATGCGTTACGATTTTGTGATTGAGATGAATGTGGAAGAGGGACGTTATCTGGAACAGCCGACGGTAAGGATGCTACTGCAGCCACTGGTAGAAAATGCCATACGATATGGACTTGGAGATGATGAAAAGATCACAATTCAGGTCTTTGAGGATAATATCAGGGGACTGGCGGGCATCACAATATTAGACAGCGGTAATGGTCTGACCCAGGAGGAAATTTATCAGATCAATGAACCATTTGACTACGATGTAAAAAAATGCAGCATGGAAACAGAGGAATCGGTCTGCGATATGTAAAAGCAATGTTGGACTCTTTTTATGAAGGAGAAACGAATCTGTTTGTCAATTGCAAAAAAGGATATGGAACCAAAATTACAATTTTGATTCCGATTCAGGAAGAACTTCGGAACAAAATAAAAATTACAGGAGTTGAGACAGAAAAAGAAGGTAAGGAGAAATGAAAGTATTAGTTGTTGACGATGATAAACTGGCAAGAAAAGGTTTGATCTCCATAATGGATTGGAAGAAATACGGATTTGAAGTTGTGGGGGATGTTCAGAACGGTCGTAAAGCGCTGGAATTTCTGAAGGATAATGAAGTGGATATTGTATTCACGGATATAGACATGCCGGAGATCGATGGAATTGAATTGATGAAAATGTGTAAAAAGGAATATCCGGAGGTGAAATTTGTAGTCTTTTCCATGTATGAAGATTTCCGTTATGCGCAGAGTGCTCTGAGACTGGGAGCTTTGGACTATATATCCAAGATAAGTTTTGAAGGGGATGAGTGTGACCGGATACTGGAACTTGTGGAAAGAAAATATAAGGAAAATCATTCCCAAAAAGAAACCAGGAATGAGGATTCCGAACTCATAAAAAGGTTGGAAAAAGCGTGGATGAACACCAGATGGATCTTCAATGACAGCGAGTTCAGCAGACTGTATGAGTTAACCAGGGGAGTGGAGTTACGGACTGCTGAAAGGGTTTTCATAAAAAGCTTCCACAGCCTCCAGAAACTCACAGGAGAAGAACTTGAATTTCCATCCTTATCTTCTGTGGACGAGATGCTGGAATGGGTGAAACAATGGAAAGAAAACCTGTATCAGACATGTCTGCAGACAGATAAAACAAAGGATATCTATATGTTTGCAAGAGTGATCCTGTATACAGATGAACATATAGAAGAAAATCTGAAGTCGGAAGAGGCAGCAGCACAGATCGGAATGAGCAGAAGTTATTTCAGTACGAGATTTAAGGAGATGACCGGTGATACCTTTCATAATTATGTGATCAGCAGAAAAATGTATGCAGCTGCCCAGAAGATGGCAAAAGGAACAGAAAATATAACACAGATTGCCTCGAATCTGGGCTATGACAATTTTTATTATTTTACAAAGGTATTTTCGAAGGAATACGGATGCACGCCAACAGAATATATAGGAAGAATAAAAAAATGTTCGATTTAATTCGGACATTTTTTTTGAATTTAAAAAAAAGCTGTGAAATCAGGAACAATATCGTCTAGTGAAAAATATGGTTACAGGATAAACTATCTATAAAAGAAGGGAGGTTTACTAATGTACATAAAAAGATTTGTGAAACACTATTACATCATGCTAATCCCCGCATTGCTGTGGCTGTTCTTTTTCAGCATTGTTCCAATGTTTGGAATTGTTATGGCTTTTCAGGATTACAATCCGGGACAGGGCATTCTCCACTCAAAGTTTGTTGGTCTGGCTAATTTTGAGTACATGTTTCAGATGAGTGACATTAAACAGGTTCTACGGAACACAGTTGTTATTGCCGTTGGCAAGATCATTGGAAATATTATTATTCCACTGGTGTTTGCTTTGTTGTTAAATGAACTGGCACTGAAGAAACTGAAGCGTCCAATCCAGACAATCGTATATTTACCGTATTTTCTGTCATGGGTTATTCTTGCGAAGATTGTGCTGAATATTTTCGGTTATACGGGACCGGTGAACCAAATCATAGAATTTTTTGGAGGCGAAGCGGTCAACTTTTTTGGAGAAGCAAAGATATTCCAGCCTCTGGTGATCGGTACGGATATCTGGAAAGGATTCGGCTACAATACAGTCGTTTATCTTGCAGCAATCCTGGGAGTGGATGGATCATTGTATGAAGCTGCAGCAGTAGACGGTTGCGGACGATTCAAAAGAATCTGGCATGTGACTTTACCGGGCATCAAGACAACAGTAGCACTTCTTGCTATCCTGTCGCTTGGAAACATTCTGAATGCAGGATTTGACCAGGTTTACAACCTGTATAACCCATTGGTTTACTCAACAGGTGATATTATTGACACTTGGGTATACAGAGCCGGTTTGCAAAATCTCCAGTATTCTCTGGCAACGGCCGTTGGTTTATTCAAATCTGTAATCAGTCTTGTATTGATTACGGTTGGCTACTGGCTGGCAGATAAATTTACCGGTTATAAACTGTTTTAGGAGGTGATAACTATGATTGAGAATAAAAGCCTGAGATCAAAGATTTTTGATATTTTAAATATTGTGATTCTCATTGCGATTACTTTGATCTGTATTGTGCCGGTATGGTACGTTCTCTGCGTGTCATTGAGCAGCAGGGAAGCAGTCAATGCGGGAAAAGTTGCACTTTGGCCGGTTGGCTTCAACCTGCTCTCCTATAAAAAA
>OHTA01001713.1_pt1 | contig 10541 bp, 4 predicted proteins | sample 1578851 | NCBI WGS metagenome assembly OHTA01 (sample SAMEA3879578, study PRJEB24766) | human gut metagenome | biome: human-associated habitat; feature: feces | place: USA | collected 1985/1987 | reverse complement strand
ATGTTACGCCCGTCCACGACAACCGGGATATCCTGCGGGGCGGCAATCTCCCCTACTCCGGTACCCAACTGGCTCGGGAATTCTTTGAATTTATAGAGCCTGACCTTGCCATTGGCACTGGAGTTGCCTGCATAGTTGCTGAAACGGGGCTGACTTTGGTTGTAACGGAGATATGTGCCGTCGGAGAACTGTATGGTAGCGGTTCCATCGGATTCGATAGCTACCGTGGCTTTTGTTCCGGTAGTGGAGTTGAGCTTGAGGTTGTTGCCGGTGCCTTTCTCCCAGAAACCCTTTGACTTTCCGAATTCATCGGAAATTCTCAAGGTATAGGCGGCATCGGCACGGGTTGCGGCCACAGGAACGAAGGAGACCAATGCAGTGCCGACGGGCAGTTCCACTACGTTCCCGCCGGAATGACGGGCAAACCCGAGACTCGGCAGGACGCCGCTGAGGTTATGACCCATCACATGCCCTACATTCTGCGACAGGAGCACATAACAGGCATCGGGCTGAATATCGGTCTGAGCGGTTACAGGTTCCCATACTGCAGTGGTATAATCCGCTTTATCGGGATCCAGAGCCGTGAGGGTAAGTGTGGTGACTGAGCTCTTAAGCGTATGGCCGTCTACCGTCTTCTCCAGATATGCGCGGAGCTTATGGCTGTCGGAGGCGGATCCGGCGGCGGAGATGCTGACGCGGTTGCCGTACCGCTGATAATTGCCGCCGTCGATACTGACCCAGAGATCCCCTTCGCTTTCATCGAAAACGTAGCTCACCTCTTCGCCGTTCCACCATCTGCCGGCGAAGGTGTTCACGCCGGTGAGCCATCTCTTCTCCACTGCGGGAGCTTCGGGACGGTTGACAGCCGCAACCTCTTTACCGGCACAGCTGAACGACTCGCTTTTCCTGTCGCCATAGAGATATTCGGCAAGCGATGGATAGTCGATAAAGGGATTGCGGTTATGCTGAATCTTATAGATCTCCTCGTTACGGCTTATCTCCTTATCATCAACGGGATCCTGCTTCGACCACTCAACGAGCATTTTCGCCACCCATTCCTGAGGCTCGACCGGGGATGCGGAGAGACTGAGCATATACTGCCCCTGCTTATCCGATTTCCACGAAATGCCGTTGTAGGCGGTGAAGAGATAGAGATAAGCGCGGGCAAAATCCCCTTTGTATTCATCGGCCGGTTCGAACACTTTGCCGGCACCTCCGCCATAACCGGAGGCGGGCGTACCGACCTTTACGAGGCCGTTTTCAAAAGAGGCGGTGGCGACAACACCCATCGGGTTGTCGCTTTTCGCACCATTCGCAGCCTGATCCGAGGGGTTGAGATGCATAAGATCCTGATAGGCGCTTACATTCCCGGATTTTCCTCCCCACCACGAATTTGCCACCGAATGCTCGATATTAAGTCCGTCATGGCCGGTTTCGACATAGACGATATTGTTGCTATACATATCGTGCCACACCTTGCGGCCGTCGATATAGCGCACATCGGTCTTGTCGAAAGCCTCCCAGGTATTTGGCCCATAACTGACGGTAGTGAAGCCTGAGGGGGCACAGACCGCTTTCACGGCGTCGCGTAGCGATGCGCCGCTTTTCCCTTCGAGCGTGGAATAATAGCCGGCGGGAATCTCGGCATAAGCGATTGCCGCCGATAGTAACGTCGCACTGACGATAAAAAGTCGAGATTTCTTCATGTCGGTATAAGATATTAAGGGGAGTTTATTTATCAGAAGTTTTTAATACTTTATTTCACCATCACCTTGACGGTCTTGCGGAACGTCGGTTTCGATACGAGATAGATGCCGCGGGCGAGGTTGCGGCCGTTCACTTCCCGACCGTTGAGGTCGAAAATGCGGGCACCGTCGGGCACGAGGATATTGTTTCCCCATACCTCCACGAGGCAACTGTCGTCTTCGATCATGGCATCCTCCACGGTTTCCTCCACATCGGAACTCTCCTTGACCTTGCGGTAGAAATCAAGGCGCTCTTGTCCGCTCGACGTATATGTGGTGAAACGGGTAGCACTCTTATTGTAATACAACGCACCGGAGCCGGAGCTTACCGAAGAGCCGTATACTACCGATACACCCTGAGCGGAGTATGTGAGTTTAGCCTTCACACCCTGAGTTGTGGAATAATCTGTAAGATTGATTGTCTTCACCGCCGAACTGAAGAGATATCCTTTTTGATTGCCGGCGAGATCGGAAGCCCGGAGAGCGTAGCCGTCATCCTTCGTCTCCAGTGTTATCAGAGCCGCATCAGAGGGAGCGTTCTTAATCACATTTCCGTCAATATCCACAGTCTCTGTGGGCTCGAAATATGTCTTATCTTTATTTTGCTCAAGGCTCATCGCCACATGGGAGTCAGATCCAAGAATCAGATAGTGCTCGCCGGCGCGGATATCGGTCTGCGAAGCCACAAGCACATACGTGCCGGGAGTCAGATCGGGATTCTCGGGAATGTCAGGAGTGTCCGGGTTGTCCGGGTTATCCGGGTTATCAGGATTATCAGGATTATCGGGGTTATCGGGATTATCGGGCGTGTGGGTGCCGTCGACATGATAGGGCTGACCCTTTTTAGAGCCCCAGATATAATCGGCGAGGTCGGGAAGGTCGATGAAGGGATTGCGGTTTCCCTGCGTGGCCATGATGCCGTCGTTGCGGTCGCGCTCCTTCTGGCTGACAGGATCTTTAGCCGACCATTTCAGCACCAAGGCCGAAGCCCAGGGCTTGAACATCTCGTCGGAGGAGGTATTGTACATCCATGTGAAGCGGGTTCCCCACGCCATATCTCTATAGATCGTGAACATATACATGAACACGCGGGCAAAATCCCCTTTATAGTCATCGTGCGGCTCATAGACTGTTCCGCTGCCTCCGCCTTGCCCGGAGACCGGCTTGCCAACGAAAGTGACACCATTGTCCCATGTCACATCTGAAATCTCTCCAAGCGGGAAATTTCCTTTGCGGTTGTTGGCATAGGAATCGGAAGGATTGAGATGGACAATATCTTTGTAGGCGTCATTCTTCGTTCCTTCCCACCAGGAGTTGGCCACCGAATGCTCGATGTTCATGCCGCCATGGCCGGAAGAGACGACCACATTATTGCTGCTGTACATATCCCACCAGCATTCGCGGCCGTTGACTATACGCACATCGGTTTTTCTGAATGCGTTCCATGTTGCATCTCCATAAGATATGGTCCGGTGGTTCTTGAAACCAATAGCCTTCACGGCTTTCATAAGGGCCACGCCCGATTTTCCTTCGAGCGAGTCATAATAACCGGCCGGCGCTTCCGCATAGGTCGGAAGTGCTGACGATAAAAGGCATATTGCCGCGCCGGCATAACTGCTTATTCGCGTTTTCATGATAGGTTTTCTCAAAAAAATAGGCGGCGCATCGGCGCCACCTACAAAATTATATAATTCGGCTAATAAAAGCAATTTTAGCCCTCTTTTTTAACTTATAAGTAGCTAAGAATAATTAATGAACAGATAAAGCGAAGTTATTTTTGAGTCGATTTTGGTGCGGAATGAAGGAGAATATTAATATATTCGACTGAATGACAAACCAAAAGCGGCCAAAAAGAACGAGCTTTAGCGTTCAAGATTTCATTAGTTACTTATATCGTTTAATTTTTCTTAGCTACTTATCAATTACAGAGTCAAAACAACTCCGGCAATTACAGCACCACAACCTTGACGGGGCGCATCCCTTCGGCACTCACCACATAGATTCCCTGCGGAAGGTTGAACTCCGATCCATCCTCGGGAGCGGCCACGACCATCACCTCAGTGCCTTTCACATCGTAGACGTGCAGAGGTGTCGCTTCGCCGGGAACTCTGACTATGAATCCGGCTTCAGTCGGGAATACCCTGACGGGAGCCGTCTGCCATACCTCCTCCACGGAACTGCCTGCAGCCACATAGATCTCGTTGGAGACGGGGGAAAGAATGCCGAGTCGAGAATACTGCACGTAATATGTTTCGGCTACACCGGGAAGGCGGTCGGTAAGCGTATAGCTCGTTTCGCCCGTCTCATAGGTTTCAGTTTCCTGATTGTCTCCGTTGAGGCGTGTGCGGGTAAGCACGTAATAGTCGGCGATCTCGCCGTTGGAGGGTGCGTTCCAGCGCGCCGTGTATGAGGTCTCCGTCAGGTCGGAAGGCTCGAGGGCCGTCAGGGCCGTCATCTGCGGAGCGTCGAGTGCCTCACCCTGAAGATCCACCTTTATCGAACCTTCGATGCCGCCGTCGGAAAGGGTTACGGCCGCCTTATGGCTTCCGGTAGTCGTCGGGCTGTATGTGATGTTGAGCAGATAACCCTGATTCTGGTTGATGGTGGCGGCGGGAATCGAGGTAGCCTCGACCGCAAAACGTGCCCTGTCGGTACCGATAACCCTCACCGTGAGGGAAGATGTGAGATTCTTACCAACAATCTGCAGGACGCGGGTCTCGGAACGCCCTACGGCCACCTGACCGAAGTCGAGGGCTTCGCCCGTGACAGGTTGCGTTATCTCGGGATCGCCCGTGATAGGCGGTGTCGGGTCGCTTCCCTCCTGATCCTTGATATAGAATATCTCCGTGGTGCGCGTGCCCCAGATATATTCGGCAAGGTTGGGGAAATCCACAAACGGGTTGCGGTTACCCTGATACTGCTCCACAACGTTGTTGCGGTCGATCTCCTTCTGGTCCACGGGATCCATGCGGCACCACTGCAGAAGCATATCCCGGGCCCAGGGCACGAGCGTAGGATAGGCCTCTTTCCGATACATATAGTTTATCACCCAGTTAATGTCGTCGTAGACAGTGGCGACATACATGTAGGCGCGGGCGAAATCACCCTTGTATTCATCGGCCGGTTCGAATACATTTGAACTGCCGCCGCCATAGCCTGTCTGCGCGCCGCCCACCTTGGTGACGCCGTTGTTGAAGGAAGTGGATGCCGTCAGTCCGAGCGGATAATTCAACTTGGCCTGGTTGGCGGCTCCATCGGAGGGATAGAGATTCCACATGTCGGAATAGGCCGGCGTATATTCCACGCTTCCCCCCTGTTTCCACCATGATTTGGGCACGCTGTGCTCCCGCTGCATCCTGTTGGCCGAAAAACTGTCTCTTCCGCTCTGCCCTTTGCGAATCAGATATATCGCGTCTGAATACATATCCCACCAGCGTTTGCAGCCGTCAACAAGCTCGGGATAGACATCTGAATACTGCCAATAGTTCGGCAGATCATAATAGCCGAGCATCTGATGCTTGCTCACACACTCTTTGGCGGCCGCTTTGAGCGCTGCCGCACTCTTGCCGTCCATCCTGTCGTAGTATCCGGCCTTGTATTCGGCCGAAGCGCTGCCGGCAAGACATAGCGACAGCAGGAGAAAAAGGTAATATTTCTTCATAAATTTCGGGTTCTTTGCAATTATAACGCGCGAGACGGCGCAAACTTTCAGACCTCGGGAGAAAAACTTCAGGACTGCCTGAGGAAAGATAAAGTGTTGTGAAAAATAAGGCGACGTGCCGCTGCGGACACATCGCCTTATTGCTTATTTCACGCAGGTTTATTTCGAACCTGTAACTTTCACATTCTTTACTTCCCATGTGTCGGCGCCCGAAGTGCTCGAAGCGTATTTGAACGCTATCTGAATCTTCTTGCCGGCATAAGCCGAAAGATTGATGTCGCCGGAATTGGCGAAAGTCCAGGCTCCTGCCTCGGGCCATGTCGGGATTGTCAGTGCCGTCCATGTCGAAGCGCCCTCTTCCCTGACTACGAGACCGCAAAGTTCGCGTAGCGTGGTCTGGAATCTGGCTGCATGGTCGAAATTGACCGAAGCCGATTTATACCCGGTCAGATCGATCAGCGGCGACACGGCATACGAAAGCGACTCATAGGCTGTATTGGAGATAAATGCCGATGCCTTGAGATACTGGTTTGTGGCATATCTTGTGTCCCACTGCCAGATGCCGTAGGTGGAAGCAGCCTCGGGAACGGTGACATTGTCGAATGTCCAGTCGTCGGCGTTCTCCACGAGTCCTTCGTAAACCGATGCGCCGGGTGTCGGAGGTTCGGGGGTCTCGCCGCCGATCGTGACGCCTTCAACCTCCACATCGTTGCCCGTGCCTCCGTTGCCGGTGATACCGGGCATGCCGAGATAGCTGGAAAGATTACCGCTTACAACGATCTTCTTGCCGAGGACGCCCGGATTGTCGAGCAGGTTCACGGCCTTGCGGAAGGCTGAGCCCTGCGGAAGATCAACGGCCAGACACTTCGTCCAGTCTTTCTCATCGGCAGAGGCTGCGATAAGGATGTTGTTGTCAATCTCGGCTTCGGAACCGAAGATTACATCGCTGTTGGATTTAACCTCCGTAACGCCGGCCTTGACCGAGCCCACGATAAAGGCGGAGACCCAGCCAGAAGCGCCCTGGTTCTCTACCTCCATGGCCTCCTCGACGGTGTAGGGATCCTCTTTCTGACCTTTCTTGGTGATCATCACGTCCCCTTTCCCGCGGAGCAGAAGCTGCCAGTCGGTGCCGTAATAGGAAAGGATACCGCGGACGGTGCCGGTCCCTTCGGGAAGAGTTTCGTTATAGAAGTTGGAATATCCGGAAGTGCGTACTATCAGTTCGCGGCCGTTGGCGTCGACAAGCTTGCGGTTTACGCTCTCCTGATAGGGAGCGTAGGTCTCCTTGCCCCCTTCCAGGAAATGGACGTTGCGGAATTCCACAAGCTGGCTCTGCATGTTGCGGAACGCCTCGCCCGTGGAGGGAAGCTGCGAGAAGGTAGTGACGATGCAGTAGGGATTGTCGGCGGGCCATTCGGCGTTCTGGTCGACATACTGCACATCGGGGTTGGGGAATCCGTTCTTCTCGGAATGAGCGAGGAAGAGATCCCAGGCCATGAACGTGAGCGAGGGCTCGCCGTTGTAGAGGTCAAACCAGCCGACCTGCTGCAGACCGTTGTAATATCCGATGTAGAGACCCGTCACGTTGAGCACTACCTCCTGACCGATGCGATAGTCGGTATAGGTGGAGCCCTGGTTCACGGATAGGGCGATAGCCGCAGTCTCGTCCTGGATCACGATCGATTTGTAGATGTTGCCGGAAGCATCGCTCGATACTACGCGGCCATGGATGATATAGGGAGTCTGCGACTCTTCATCCTTCATGGGGCATTTCACCGTTTTGTCGGCGAATTCTGTCTTGAAGTCGGAGATGGTGGTGTTGGCCTTCATGGTAGCCATCGGCTCCTGAAGAGCCGGGGTATCCATATCGGCCTGGCATGAAGCGAGGCCCGCTGCCGCGGCCACCGCCATTCCCAGATATAAGGATTTTAATTTAATCATGGCAATTTTACTTTGTTCCGGTAACTTTTACATTTTTGATCTCCCAGGTGTCGGCGCCTTCAGCCGTAGAGGCATATTTGAAGCCGATCTCCACTTTCTTGCCTGCGAAAGCGTCGATATCGATGGTTCCGGCGCTTACGAATGTCCAGCCTGTAGTGCCGGGCCATACCGGAATCTCGAGTTCGGTCCATTGCGTTGTTCCGGCTTCGCGGATCACGGCCTTGCAGAGCTGCTTGATGGTGGTCTGGAATTTGGCGGCATGGTCGAACGTGAATGCTACTGTCTTATAGCCTTCGAGCGAAATCACCGGTGAATAGGCATATGCCGTGGAGGCATTGGCTGTACCCGACATATAGGCACTTGCATTGAGATAATGCTTGCCGTTATAGTCTTTCCAGCTCCAGATATAGCTGAGGGCGGCGGGCATGTCGGTGTTGTCGAATGTCCAGTCTATCTGATCGGCCGTTTCGGGGAGAGCCGAATAAATCGTCTCGCCGGAGGGGACATCCGGGGTCGGCGGTGTAGGCTCTTCGCCGGTGTCGATTCCCACGTCGCCCCAGTTGAAGGCGCTCACGGAGCGCACGCCGTAGGCGGAACAATATTTCGTACCGGTGGTACCCTTGATGCATACAAGCTTGCCGAGGTTGCCGGGATTGCCTGAAAGATTGAGGGCGTTGCGGACAGGTCCGCTCGGGAGCTGCACGGTGGCGCAGTTCTTCCAGTCTTTCTCGTCGGGACTCATGGCGATGAGCATGTTGGTGTTCACCGCGCCGTCGGCCGTGAATTTCGCCGTCTCATCCTTGAGCACGTTCGCGATATTGGTATCGATATATCCCACGATATATCCCTTTACCCAGGGTTCCGGATATTCGGCGTTGAAGCTTCCGAGGCTTGCCTGATAGGCGGTCATGGGGCTATCCCATGCTCCGGTGCCGACGCCCCCTTCTGGTAGATTCACCGGCGGCTGCGCCAGATCATCGTCGCACGACGAGAAACCGGCGGCCAATGCCAGAACCGCTGTGAGGAGTATGTTGATTCTTTTCATTTCTTTCTTGCTTTTTAAGAGGTTAGAAACGGATACCCACGTTCACGAAGACGCGTATGCCCTGGGCATAGTATATCTTGTTGGGGAACTTGTTGACGTTATAATCGGTATAGTCGAACTTACCTTCCTGATAGCCGCCGGTCTGGATATTGCGGTTGTTGAGGAGGTTGTTGACGCTCACGTTGAAGTTGAGCGAACCGAAGTTGGTGTAGATCACCTTGCCGATCGACAGGTTCATCACCCATTCGGAGTTGAGTTTGTCCTGATGTGTGATCTGGTCGCGGCGCTGGATATATTCCTGCTCGGAGGTGCAGAATTTCCAAAGGCCGGGCATCTCCTCGTGGCGGGCCGGGGAAAGGTCGATCCAGTTGTCGCCGAACCACTGGCCGTTGACTTCGAAGAACCACTGCTTGATGTTATAGTTCAGGGCCAGCGACCATACCTGCTGGGGAGTTCCGCCGATGTGGTAGTTCTTGAGATATACGCGGCGGGTGACATCCTCCTGCGATCCGTTCTCGTAGCTGCGGACTCCGAGCGGATTGTTCTTATACTGATAGCGCGAGAAAGTTCCTGCACCGGAAATCGAGAGGTTGCTGAGAATCTTGTATTCCATACCGATCTCAATACCCTTGTATTCGGTCTGCATGCCGGACATCGAATAGTTCATGAAGGTATTGAGCTGATAGTCGTAGAAGCCGGAGCGTTTGATGCCGTCCCACATCTTGGTGTAGAAGCCTGTAACCGATCCGCGGAAGCGGGCGTAGTTCCAGGTGTAGGAGAGGTCGGCGCTCAGGAAGCGCTCGGATTTGAGGCCTTCGACGGCTACGTCTTTCGTACGGGGCGATACATAGCTGTAGTCGGGCATCGGAGCGCGTGAGCCGTAGGAGATGTGGCCTGTGAAGTAGTTGCGGCCGTCGAGCTTATAGGTGGCGCCGGCCTTGATGGCGGCGTTGTCGAAGGAGTGGTGACGGCCTGTGCCGAGCGAGTTTTCGGGAGCACGTCCGTTCTGCATGTTTCCATGGCGCACGAAGTCGGTGAAGCTCACCTCGAGACCGTAGTTCACATTCCAGTGGGCCGTGGTTATCTGGTTCTGGAGCCATGCGCGGGCACTGATGGAGCGTATGTTGTAGTCATATCCGAACTTGTCGCCCTTGTATACCCGGCGGTTCGGGTTGCGCATGTCGTTCTGCAGGATATCGGGGTTGCCGGCGAAGTCGCGCTCGGAGAAGTTGTCGACATCGCGCCAGAACTCGCCGCCGAGCAGATCGCGGACGGTCTTGTAATAATGGCCGTCGCTATAGTTCACGTTCAGACCGCCCTGAAGGGTCATGTGGTCGTTGATGCGGTGGTCCAGATAGGAGCTGAGCATCCATGAGGTGAGATTCGAATGACGGTTCTCAAGGATATAGGAGGACTGGCCGACGAGCTCGGGATCGCGGTCGTACTGCTGACGGTTCAGAAGGTTGGTCTGGTAGAGACGGTTCCAGTCGATCTGACGGTGGGCTTTGTCGCCACTCCACCAGTCGGTCACAAAATCGTATACCTCCTGCTGGGCGTCGAAGAGCGGAGTGCCGGGCTCTGCGTCAGGCAGATAATATGAGGGGAGATAACGGTAATAGTCGGGACGCGGGTCGGCTGTCTGATACCAGTTGAGGGCCGAGCTGCTGTAGCGGTTGCTGCGGAAGCCGATACCGGTGTTGAGTTTCGTTCCCATCTTCGGCTTCCATATCCAGTTGAGGAGCACGGCGGGGTCGACGGATTCGACGATTCGCGCGCTCTTCTTCTTGCCATCGAGATAGCCCCATGAGGGGTTGTAGAGATTGGAGCCGGCAAGGTCATAGGCTTCCTGAGTGGCGGCGGAGTTGGTGGCGCGCTGTGTGGGAGCGGCCCATGCCGTCAGGTTGAGCGAATGGCGGTCGTTGAAGACTTTCTGGAGGCTGAACTGCAGACCCAGCGAGTTATAGAACGTGCCCTCGATCACACCCTCCGGAGCGTAACGCCCGATGATGCTTGCCGAGAATGCCCAGCCGTGGCGGTTGAGACCGGTGCTGTACTGGAGCATGGCGCGAAGCATATAGTTGGAGTTGGTGTAGGAGAGGTTTCCGCGGAAGCCGGGAGCATATTCCGACGCATAGGTGGTGAAATTGCT
>OHTA01001712.1_pt1 | contig 10547 bp, 15 predicted proteins | sample 1578851 | NCBI WGS metagenome assembly OHTA01 (sample SAMEA3879578, study PRJEB24766) | human gut metagenome | biome: human-associated habitat; feature: feces | place: USA | collected 1985/1987 | reverse complement strand
GAAACGGATATAGCTGCCGTCCTGACGACGAATCTCCTTCTTTGTGCGCACTACAACGGCTTTCGATACCGTGCCCTTCTTTACATCAGACGACGGGATGGTGCTCTTCACAGACACTACGATGATGTCGCCAACACTTGCGTAACGACGACCGGTGCCGCCGAGAACATGGATACAGAGCGCTTCCTTGGCGCCACTGTTGTCCGCTACTGTCAAACGGGTTTCTGTCTGGATCATGATTACTTAACTTTTTCGATGATTTCTACCAGTCTCCATCTCTTTGTCTTACTCAGCGGGCGGGTTTCCATCAGACGGACTGTGTCGCCTACGGAACACTCGTTGTTCTCATCGTGAGCGTGATACTTCTTTGTCTTGTTGACAAACTTGCCGTAAATCGGGTGTTTCTCTTTCCACTTGATCTCAACTGTGATCGTCTTGTCACATTTGTTGCTCGAAACAACCCCGATTCTCTCTTTTCTCAAATTTCTTTTCTCTTCCATTTGTAAAAATTCTTTCCGGGATTACTTTACTGCAGAAGCGGCCTCCTTGGCGGCGGCAATCTCCTTCTGGCGCAACACTGTCTTCAAGCGGGCAATCTCGCGACGGTCTTTGGTGATCTTCGAGGGATTGTCTACGGGAGAGATCGCGTGCGCTACTTTCAATTCACGATAAGCCTTCTCTGCAACCTCTATCCGGGCTGTCAGCTCCTGAATGCTTAATTCCTTGATTTCTTCCTTTTTCATTTTATCTGTTTGTTTGCTGTCTCCGCCGCTCCGTCTTCCGGAAATTCGGAAGACGGCTGGCGAAAACGGTTGTTTTAGACGTTCTGTGACGGATCATAGTCGCGGCGAACCACAAACTTGGTGATCACCGGAAGCTTCTGGGCGGCAAGACGAAGTGCCTCTTTGGCTACATCGTAGGGTACGCCCTCAACCTCTATCAGGATACGTCCCGGAGTTACGGGCGCCACGAAGCCCTCGGGATTACCCTTACCTTTACCCATTCGGACCTCGGCAGGCTTTTTGGTGATGGGCTTGTCGGGGAATATGCGGATCCAGATCTGTCCCTGACGCTGCATATAACGCGTCACGGCCACACGGGCTGCCTCTATCTGACGACCCGTGATCCATTTCGAATCAAGAGTCTTGATGCCGAAAGATCCGAACGCGAGCTGGTTGCCCCTCTGGGCCTCACCTTTCATACGGCCCTTCTGCGAACGGCGGTATCTCGTTTTCTTAGGTTGTAACATTTTATCTTAGATCTTTTTTATCGGTTGTTGTTTTTCTTGTTGCGGAAACCGCCCTTGCGGCCACCTTGCGGACGGCCTGTCTCTTTCTGATTCACGGCATAGGCCGGAGCAAGCTCCTTCTTGCCATAAACCTCGCCGCGGCAGATCCATACCTTGATACCGATGATTCCCACTTTCGTGAGAGCCTCTACAAGTGCATAGTCTATGTCGGCGCGAAGTGTGTGAAGAGGCGTGCGGCCCTCTTTGAACATCTCGGAGCGTGCCATCTCGGCGCCGTTCAGACGTCCGCTGACCTGAACCTTGATGCCCTCGGCGCCCATGCGCATCGTCGAGGCGACAGCCATCTTGACGGCACGGCGGTAAGCCACCTTGTTCTCAATCTGACGGGCGATGTTCGAAGCCACGATCTCGGCATCCAGCTCCGGACGCTTGATCTCGTGGATGTTGATCTGAACCTCCTTGTCGGTGAGCTTCTTGAGCTCCTCCTTAAGGGCGTCGACATCCTTGCCGCCTTTACCGATAATAAGTCCCGGACGCGACGTGCAGATGGTCACGGTGGCCATCTTCAGCGTACGTTCGATAATGATTCTCGAAACGCTTGCCTTTGCAAGACGAGTGCGGAGATATTTACGGATTTTCGAGTCCTCAAGAAGGGTGTCGCCGTATTTCTTTCCACCATACCAGTTCGAGTCCCAACCGCGGATCACTCCGAGACGGTTGCTGATTGGATTAACTTTCTGTCCCATCTTTGCAAATTAAGCTTTTTCGTTATTAATTGTGTCCACGAACAATGTCACGTGATTGGAACGCTTGCGGATCCTATAGCCACGACCCTGGGGAGCCGGACGAAGACGCTTGAGCATCGGGGCGCAGTCTACAAACACCGTCTTGACATAAAGCTCGCCGGCCTCTGCCTTGCGCTCATTCTTCTGTTCCCAGTTGGCGATGGCCGACCGGAGAAGCTTCTCTACCTTGCGCGAAGCCTCTTTATTGGAAAATTTCAGTATTCCGAGAGCCTTGAATGCCTCCTGGCCGCGGATCATGTCGACCACAAGGCGCATCTTGCGCGGAGAAGAGGGCACATTATGCAGCTTGGCGAAATATTCGCTCTTGCGTGCCTCTTTGATGGCCTCGGCTGATTGTCTTTTTCTTAAACCCATTGTATGTTATTCTATTTTTTCTGAATTAATGAATCGGGCCATTATTTTTTCTTGTTGCCGGCGTGGCCGCGGAAGGTGCGCGTAGGAGCGAACTCTCCGAGCTTGTGGCCCACCATGTTCTCCGTCACATAGACCGGAATGAACTTGTTGCCGTTATGCACCGCGAAGGTGTGGCCTACGAAATCGGGGGAGATCATAGATGCGCGGCTCCACGTCTTGATGACGCTTTTCTTTCCGCTCTCTTCCATCGCTGCCACTTTCTTCTCGAGCTTGACGCTGATAAATGGTCCTTTTTTAAGCGAACGACTCATACTTGTCTCAATTAATCAAATTATTTTTTCCTTCTTTCAATTATATACTTCGAAGAATGCTTCTTCGGCGAGCGTGTCTTCAGGCCCTTTGCATAAAGACCTGTGCGCGAACGCGGATGTCCACCGCTCTGACGGCCCTCGCCACCACCCATCGGGTGGTCCACAGGGTTCATGACAACACCACGGTTGTGGGGGCGACGGCCCAGCCAGCGCGAACGGCCGGCCTTTCCGCTCTGCTCCAGCGCATGGTCGGAGTTGCCGACCACGCCTACCGTTGCGCGGCATGTCAGAAGCACTTTTCGAGTTTCTCCAGAAGGCAATTTGATGATTGCGTAATCACCTTCGCGTGATGTGAGCTGCGCGAATGTGCCGGCCGAACGTGCCATTACGGCGCCCTGACCGGGGCGAAGCTCTATACAATGGATCAGCGTACCGACGGGGATTGCCGACAGCGGAAGGCTGTTGCCTACCTCCGGAGCTGCATCCGGGCCGCTAACCACCGTCTGGCCTACCTCAAGCCCGTTGGGGGCGATCATGTAAGCCTTGGTTCCGTCTGTATAATACAACAGTGCGATACGTGCCGAACGGTTGGGATCGTACTCGATACTCTTAACCGTGGCCTGTACGCCGTCGTTGGTTCTCTTGAAGTCGATGAGACGCAATTTTCTCTTATGGCCGCCGCCACGATAACGTGTCGACAGATGGCCCGAGGAGTTGCGGCCTCCGGTGGAGCGCTTCCCGACTGTAAGAGATTTTTCTGGTGTGGTAGCAGTGATTGTTCCTTTGAACACACCAATAACCTTGTGTCTTTGCCCAGGCGTAGTGGGCTTGAATTTCCTTACTGCCATTATTCTTAAATATTGCTGTAATAGTCAATCTTCTGTCCTTCAGCTACTGTCACGTATGCCTTCTTGAAGGCAGGACGCTGACCGCGGATGAGTCCGCTCTTGGTGTAGCGCTGTTTGCGCTTGCCGGCGTAGCTGGCGGTGTTCACTTTCTCTACGCGGACATTATAGAGCTTCTCTACGATGTCCTTGATCTGAAACTTGTTGGCCTCCGGAGAAACAGCGAAGGTATAGCAATTCTCCTTTTCGCCGTATGCCGTGGCTTTCTCAGTCACGATCGGTTTGATCTGTATATCCATTTCTTTCTCTCCTTTGGTTAAAATGCGTTCAGAATTCCAAGGCTTTCCTCTGTCACGAGTATCGCGTCGGTGTTGAGCACGGTGTAGGCGTTCAGGTCTGCGGCCTGAGCCATCATCGCGTTGGGCACGTTGCGAACCGACAGAAGCACATTGTCGTCGGTGTGGCCGAATACCAGAAGCACTTTCTTGTCCTCAAGCTTGAAGCCTTTGGCAAGATTGATGTAGCTCTTGGTTTTCGGAGCATCGAATGTGAAATCCTCGATCACGTAGATCTTCTTATCGTTCGCCACCGAAGTGAGCGCTATGCGGCGTGCGAGTGCTTTCTGCTTTTTGTTGAGCTTGGTGCGGTAGTCGCGCGGACGGGGTCCGAATACTGTGCCGCCCCCTCTGAGAAGCGGAGAGTTGATGTCGCCGCGACGTGCGCCGCCGCCACCTTTCTGACGTCCGAGTTTACGGGTCGAGCCGGAAACTTCGCTGCGCTCCTTGCTCTTGTGGGTGCCCTGACGCTGGTTGCCGAGGTATTGTTTGATGTTGAGATAAAGGGTATGCTCAGCATTTCCTTCGCTCAAATCGCGCGAAAACACCTCGTCATTGAGCGTCACTTTGCGGCCGGTGTCTTCTCCTTTGATGTTATAAACTGCTAATTCCATTATTTCTCAACTAAAACTATTGAACCTTTAGGCCCCGGCACGGAACCCTTAATCATTAACAAATTGTGCTCCGGAAGCACTTTGATCACCTGCAGATTCTGCACTGTGACACGCTCGTTGCCCATCTGGCCGGCCATGCGGAGTCCCTTGAATACCTTCGCGGGATAGGAGCAGGCTCCGATTGAACCCGGTGCGCGAAGACGGTTGTGCTGACCGTGTGTGCTCTGGCCTACGCCGCCAAATCCGTGGCGTTTTACAACGCCCTGGAAACCTTTACCCTTGGAAGTGCCGACTACATCGACAAAACCTCCCTCCTGGAAAAGATCCACAGTCAGCGTGTCGCCAAGGCCCGGCAGGGTCTCAAACGACTTGAACTCGGCCAAGTGTCTCTTGGGTGTAACCCCTGCTTTCTTGAAGTGGCCGGCCATAGGCTTCGTGGTGTGCTTCTCCTTCTTGTCGGTGAAACCTACCTGTACAGCCTCGTATCCGTCCTTCTCCAGTGTTCTGAGCTGGGTAACCACACAAGGACCTACTTCGATAACAGTGCACGGAATGTTTTTTCCGTCGGCACTGAAAACGGATGTCATTCCGATTTTCTTTCCAATTAATCCTGGCATTTCTATTTAACTATTTGTGGTCTTTGTCCGGCCCGCCTCCCGAAGAAGCCGGGCCGGCTCTGTTTATTCTGTTGTGTTGTTGTCCGAAACAGTTTCTTTAATTATCCGAACAGTTTCTTAAACCTTGATCGAAACATCCACTCCGCTGGGAAGCTCGAGCTTCATCAGGGCGTCTACGGTCTTCGACGTGCTGCTGTAGATGTCGATCAGACGCTGGAACGATGAAAGCTGGAACTGTTCGCGGCTCTTCTTGTTCACGAACGTCGAACGGTTCACGGTGAAGATGCGCTTGTGGGTAGGAAGTGGAATGGGACCGCTAACCACCGCGCCGGTCGATTTGACCGTCTTTACGATCTTCTCCGCGGATTTGTCCACGAGGCTGTGATCGTAAGATTTAAGCTTGATTCTGATTTTTTGGCTCATATTGATGTTATGACTTGAATTTTACTTAAGAAGATCTACGCGGCCCTGGCATTCGGTCAGGACATTCTTTGCAATCGAGTTGCTTACCTCGGCATAGTGGCTGAAGCTCATGGTCGATGTGGCGCGGCCTGATGTGATGGTACGGAGTGCGGTCACATATCCGAACATCTCGGCCAGAGGTGCCTTGGCCTTCACGATGCGGGCACCGCTGCGGCTCGTTTCCATACCCTCTACCTGACCGCGACGTTTGTTAAGGTCGCCGATCACGTCACCCATCGATTCCTCGGGGGTCACTACCTCTATCTTCATGATAGGCTCCATCAGCACGGGGCCTGCCTTCTCAGATCCTTTCTTGAAGGCCTGGATTGCGCAAAGCTCGAACGAAAGCTGGTCGGAGTCCACAGGGTGGAAGCTTCCGTCGAGAAGAGTCACTTTCAGACGCTCCACGGGATAGCCGGCCAATACGCCGTTCTTCATGGCTGTCTGGAAACCTTTCTGTACGGAAGGAATATATTCCTTAGGCACGTTACCACCTTTGACCTCGTCGATGAACTGCAGGTTGCCTTCGAAGTCATCGTCGGCGGGTTCGATGCGGACAATGATGTCGGCGAACTTACCGCGACCACCGGTCTGCTTCTTGAATACCTCGCGAAGCTCTACGGGTTTGGTGATGGCCTCCTTATATGTTACCTGCGGACGGCCCTGGTTGCACTCTACCTTGAACTCACGACGCAGACGGTCGATGATGATGTCGAGGTGAAGCTCACCCATACCGCTGATCACGGTCTGGCCGGTCTCTTCGTTGGTCTCTACGCGGAAGGTAGGATCCTCCTCGGCGAGTTTCTGAAGGCCGACGCCCAGCTTATCGAGGTCTTTCTGAGTCTTAGGCTCTACGGCGATACCGATCACGGGATCGGGGAATTCCATAGCCTCAAGCACGATGGGATGATTCTCGTCGCAGAGTGTGTCTCCGGTGCGGATATCCTTGAAACCTACTCCGGCGCCTATATCGCCGCAGCCGATAACCTCTTTCGGGTTCTGCTTGTTGGAATGCATCTGGAAAAGACGGGAGATACGCTCTTTCTTGCCGGAACGTGAATTCAGGACATAGCTTCCTGCGGGGATCTCGCCGGAATATACGCGGAAGAAGCAGAGACGGCCCACATAAGGGTCGGTTGCGATCTTGAACGCGAGAGCCGACATAGGAGCCTCGGGATCCGGCTCGCGGGTTGCGATTTCATCGGTGCCCGGCACGGTTCCTTCAACTGCGCCTGCGTCGAGAGGCGAGGGAAGATATGCGCAGACAGCGTCGAGAAGAGTCTGCACGCCTTTGTTCTTGAACGACGAACCGCAGATCATCGGGTTGATGGCCATCGAAAGCGTACCCTTGCGGATAGCTGCCTTAATCTCTGCCTCGGTGATTGTGGAGGGATCATCGAAATATTTCTCCATGAGGTTCTCGTCGAGCTCGGCGAGAGTCTCGAGCATCTTGTCGCGATATTCCTCGGCCTCGGCCTGAAGGTTTGCGGGGATATCCTCGATGCTGTATTCAGCGCCCATGGTCTCGTCGTGCCAGAAGATAGCCTTCATCGTCACGAGGTCCACTACGCCTTTGAACGACTCCTCCGCACCGATAGGAATCTGGATGGGAAGCGGCGTAGCGCCGAGCACTTCCTTCACCTGACGCACAACCTCGAAAAAGTTGGCGCCCGAACGGTCCATCTTGTTCACATATCCGATGCGGGGTACGTTATATTTGTCGGCCTGACGCCAAACGGTCTCACTCTGGGGCTCCACACCGCCGACTGCGCAGAAAGCGGCAACGGCGCCGTCGAGCACACGCAGCGAACGCTCCACCTCTACGGTGAAGTCAACGTGCCCCGGGGTGTCGATCAGGTTGATCTTGAATTTGTCGTCGTTATATTTCCAGAACGTCGTTGTGGCGGCGGAGGTGATTGTGATTCCGCGCTCCTGCTCCTGCTCCATCCAGTCCATGGTGGCGGCTCCATCGTGAACCTCACCGATCTTATGTGTCAGACCGGTATAGAAAAGGATACGTTCGGATGTTGTGGTCTTTCCGGCATCGATGTGAGCCATGATGCCGATATTGCGGGTAAGTCTAAGATCGTCGTGTTTTGCCATTTTCTATTTTCCCTATGTTAAAACCTGAAATGTGCGAACGCGCGGTTAGCCTCTGCCATACGATGCATATCCTCTTTTCTCTTGTATGCACCACCCTGGTCATTGAAGGCATCTACGATCTCGGCCGCGAGCTTGTCGGCCATCGTCTTGCCGCCGCGTTTGCGTGCGAAGATTATGAGGTTTTTCATCGATATCGATTCCTTGCGGTCCGCGCGGATTTCAGTGGGGACCTGGAAGGTGGCGCCACCTACTCGGCGGGACTTCACCTCCACCTGAGGAGTTACATTCTCAAGCGCTTTCTTCCAGATCTCGAGTGCGCTCTTCTCCTCGTTGGGCATTTTGGACTTCACAGTCTCCAATGCGCTGTAGAATATTGTGAAAGCGGTGTTCTTCTTTCCGTCGTACATCAGATGGTTCACGAATTTTGTCACCTTGACTTCATGAAACACGGGATCGGGAAGAATCACCCTTTTCTTTGGCTTTGCTTTTCTCATTGTTGTTTGTTTAATGTTTTTGTTTTTGGCTGCTTTTTCAATCTTCAACACCGCTCTCTTGCGGAGTTTACTCAACCTTAGCCATCCAATAAATCAAAAACGGTTGTTTACGATTTGATTGTTTTTGTAAGTGGCCGCCTGTTATTTCTTGGCTGCCTTGGGACGCTTCGCTCCGTATTTCGAGCGACGCTGCGTACGGCCCTGAACTCCTGCCGTGTCGAGTGTGCCGCGAACGATGTGGTAACGCACACCGGGAAGGTCTTTCACACGCCCGCCGCGCACCATCACGATGGAGTGCTCCTGAAGGTTGTGGCCCTCTCCGGGAATGTAGCTGTTCACCTCTTTGCCGTTCGTAAGGCGCACACGCGCAACTTTCCTCATTGCCGAATTAGGCTTCTTGGGAGTCGTGGTGTAAACACGAACACACACGCCGCGACGCTGAGGACACGAATCCAATGCGGGCGACTTGCTCTTGTCCTTCAATGCAGTACGTCCCTTTCTTACTAATTGCTGAATTGTTGGCATTCTTTTGTCTCTTTTTTATTTATTGGTTCTTTATCTCAATTCAAACTTGCCTCAAAGACGCCACTGACCTACACACCATAATGCACACTAAACGATTGCCATGCAATCATTTAGCCGCACCAGGCAGGACGTTCGGTCCTTAAAGCGTTGCAAAGATACTAAAAATTAATGGATTACACAAACTTTTTACAATTATTTTTATCCATTAAATTTAAATAACCCCTCGCGTCAGCGCGAAGGGCTCTTGAAGCGCGAGGCGCTGTGGTATATACGGTCGAAGATGCGCCGGTCGATGTCGCCGAGCTGTATGCCGCGCCGCAACATCACTTTCCCGGCCGTCTCCATAAATTTATCGATACTCACATCCGTAAAGCCTCCTTCCGGAGAACCTGTGCTGAAGCTGGGTATGAACGCCCGCGGATAACCGGCGCCATGAAGATTAACACCAACGCCCACTACGGTCGCGGTGTTGAACATGGTGTTGATGCCTGCTTTCGAATGGTCGCCCATTATCAGACCGCAGAACTGGAGATCGGTGCGCATGAATCCCTTTTTAGCATAATTCCAAATCCTTATTTTGGAATAGTCGTTCTTCAGATTCGAGGCGTTGGCACCGGCGCCGATGTTACACCATTCGCCCACCACCGCATTGCCGAGATAGCCGTCGTGCGCTTTGTTGCTGTAGCCGAAAACTACGGCATTGTCCACCTCTCCCCCCACTTTGCAATAGGGTCCGAAAGTGGTGCCCCCATATATTTTCGCGCCCATCCTTATCTTGGCATTGTCGCAGATTGCCAGCGGCCCCCGCAGACATGCGCCCTCCATCACAGTAGCATTCTTTCCTATATAAATAGGGCCGTCCTTCACGTTGAGAGTGGCTGCCTCAACACTTGCCCCCTCCTCGAGATAAACACTCGGAAGACCGTCGGGAGTGGTTTCCGGACCGAGCACCACTACGCTGCGGTCGGGTGCCGATGGGCTATCCTCATGGGCGATCATTGCAAAATCGCGACAGATCTCTTCGCCGTTCTTCTGAAAGATATCGAACACTTGCAGAATCTTGTCCGTCTCGCCCTCATAGTTGCGCGCGGGAATTCCCACCGACGCAAGCTCTTCGGCATTTCCGCAATAGGCAAGCAACTGCTCGCCGTCGCTCAGATGTTCACCGCTCTTCAAGGCCGACACAGCCTTTACAAGAGACTCGTCGGGCAGAAGATTACCGGCCACAAACAGCACCTCTTCGGCGGAGACGGCATCCATCGGATATTTCTCGCGAAGATATTCCACGGTCAGGAAAGAATAACAGCCCGGCAGACGGCTCTCCCATTTCTCGCGGATGGTCACGATACCGATGCGGAACGCCGCAACCGGCCTGGTATATGACAAGGGAAGAAGATTCTCGAAATTCTCTTGCGTGTCGAAAAGCACTATTTTCCTTTTATCCATTCTGGTATTAGAGATAGTTCGGATGTACACATGATGTTAGGAAATGCAAAAATAATATAATTGCCCGATTATTCAAAATCGCGGACATTCATTCGGTTCCCTGAAGCCGCAGCTCCCAAATCAAGACATACCATACCTATAAAAACAACAACGGCACGCGATTTCACAATCTCATGCCGCATTGTGATTTTTTAGAGCCGCCGACTTTCACAAGCAATACGGTTATCCTACTCAACCACTAACTTACAAATTTTATATCACTATTACTTAAAAGATTTTTTGACTTGCCATCTTTATCTATCGGGGTTCAACCCCGTTTTGCAGTGCAAAGTTAAATAATATTTCAGAATCAGAAGCCACCATTTCATGTTAAAAAACATTAAAAA
>OHTA01001711.1_pt1 | contig 10549 bp, 10 predicted proteins | sample 1578851 | NCBI WGS metagenome assembly OHTA01 (sample SAMEA3879578, study PRJEB24766) | human gut metagenome | biome: human-associated habitat; feature: feces | place: USA | collected 1985/1987 | reverse complement strand
ACCCAGGAGGATATCAAAGCTAAATTTGAAGACGGTATCCTGAAGGTTACTATTCCTAAGGTTGAGCCTAAAAAAGTCGAAGATAAAAAATATATTGCCATTGAAGGCTAATACATAAAAACCACATCATCCTTTCAAAATGAAACGGCCGCCGGAGCACTAGCTTCGGCGGCCGTTTTGTTGTTATGTTAAATTAAATGTTGTTTCTCGGAACCAGGTCTTCGGACTTCAGAGTGCCTTCCTTCGCGCGCTCTGCAAATTCGGCAGTTGCGGTAAAGAGAACGTCACTGGAGCTGTTGAGCGCAGTTTCGCAAGCATCCTCCAGTACGGAGATGATGAAGCCAACGCCAACAACCTGCATAGCGATATCATTGCTGATACCAAAGGAAGCGCAGGCAACCGGAATCAGCAGCAGAGAGCCGCCGGCAACACCGGAAGCACCGCAGGCACCAACGGTAGAAACGATGCACAGCAAGAGAGCTGTCGGCATATCAACATGAATGCCCAGAGTATTGGCAGCAGCCAGCGCCAGTACGGAAATGGTGATGGAAGCACCGGCCATGTTGATGGTTGCGCCTAACGGAATGGAAATTGCGTAGGTATCAGGATTCAGGCCCAGACGTTTGCACAGAGCCATGTTAACCGGAATGTTAGCAGCGGAGCTGCGGGTAAAGAAAGCGTACACGCCGGATTCGCGGATGGTTGCCCAAACCAGCGGATACGGATTGCGACGGATGTTGAAGTAAACGATCAACGGATTCATAACCAGCGCTACCAAGAAGTAGGAGCTGATGAGCACTGCCAGCAGGTGTACATAGCTGGAAATTGCGGACAGACCGCTGTCGCTGATAGAGGTTGCCACCAGGCCCATGATGCCCAGAGGAGCGAAATGGATAACCCATTTAACAACCAGGGTGATTGCCTTTGCAACATCATCCAGAGCATTTTTGGTAGTTTCGTTGGCAGCCATATTCATAGCAATACCGAATACTACAGCCCATGCCAGAATGCCGATGTAATTAGCGTTCAGCAAAGCAGCAATCGGGTTATCTACAACACTCAGAATCAGGTTATGCAGAACCTCAACAATGCCGCTGGGCGGGTTGAGCTTAGCATCCGCAACCTGCAGGTGCAGAGTGGTAGGTGCCAGGAAGGACAGGCTTACACCAACTAAGGATGCAAAGAAGGTGCCGATAACATATAAACCGATAATAGGCTTCATATTTGCTTCGCCGCCGCTTTTCTTTTTGGCCATAGCGTTCATAACCAAGAAGAAAACCAGCACCGGAGCAACGCCCTTTAATGCTTTTACAAACAGGTCACCGAAGATAGTAACAACAGGTACCGCTTTCGGTACATAAAGTGCCAGCAGAATGCCGATGACAAGACCAACGGCAATTTGCTTGATGAGTGCGACTTCATTGATAATCGCAGCAAATTTTCTAAACATAATGAATTCCCCCTAATTTATACTCCCGTATATAACGATGTTCATAGTATATAACATAAGTTAAATAACGTCAAGTCTACAATGAGTATTGTATTTGTAGAGTAGACACGGAATTTATCCGTACTCATAAAAGGGACTAACACCCTTAAAATGCAAATAAGTGTTAAGCTTGTTACAAAATTGTGCAGACTTTAAAAAAGTCTCACGTACTATTGTGCAATGAGAGAATATATTTACCGGCAGTTGACACGCTGTGCAAGATAAACTATTCTATAAGTATACAAAATACATCATTACTGCACAAAAAAGCAGTAATACTATAGAAGGGAGCTGCTTATATTGTCGGAAAGAGCTGATTTACATATACATACAACGGCCTCAGACGGCACCTGGACACCGGCGGAGCTGATTGCCGAAGCGCAAAAGCAGCAGCTTGGGCTGATTGCCGTAACGGACCATGACAGCGTAGCCAACGTTGCGGAAGCGATGACGTTGGCAGCGGCAGCAGGCATTACGCTGCTGCCGGCGGCGGAAATCTGCTCCACCAAGGAGGATTTGTCGTTTCATATTCTGGGCTATGGCATTGATATCCATAATAAACAGCTGCTGGAACTGATGCAGCATAACGAAGCGCTGTTAGAGCAGAAGGATGTGGACAGCATTCATCTGCTGGCGCGCGACGGCTGGCCTGTCGATGAAGCGGAGTTCGCCCGTTATACCTATGACAGACGCCGCGGCGGCTGGCGTGCCCTCGCCTATTTGATTGACAAGGGACTGTGCACGGGCGTGGGCGATTTCTTTCAGCGTATCTTTACGCCGGAGCATGACCTAAGCTTTCCGGAATTTCCTGCCATCAGCGAGGTAATCACAGCAATTCACGCTGCCGGCGGCGCAGCACTGTGCGCACATGCTGCCAGCGGCTTTCACGGGCCCGGCTTGGAGCGTGTGCTCGACATCCTGCGGACGGAGAAATTCGACGGCTTTGAATGCTACCACTCCAACCATTCGGAAGAAGGAACGCAGCGCCTGCTGCAGCATTGTCAAAAGCACGGCCTGCTTATCAGCGGCGGCAGCGACTGCCATGGTACATTTGTGCCAGGGAGACGTTTGGGACAGCCTTTGGTCACTGCCGATATGCTGCGCTTGGACGGCCTTTTACCGCAGGATGTGCAATAATCCGAAAAATATTTGTTAAAACATGAAAAATGTTCGACTTTTTCCTCTGACTGTGCTATGATATTATCATAAAATATAACAAAGTTAACACTGACAAGAAATTCCGGCACTGAGCCTGCATTTACTTGTTGAGAAATTTTTAGGAGGCATTAAAATGCAAGAGTACAAACCGTTTAAATCCGGCAAGGTTCGTGAGATGTATGATGTTGGTGACAGCATTATTATGGTTGCCACTGACCGTATTTCCGCATTTGACCATATTCTGAAAAACATGATTGTGAAAAAAGGCACTGTGCTGACTCAGATTTCCAAATTCTGGTTCGATCTGACCAAAGACATTGTTCCTAACCATATGATTTCCGTTGATACCAAGGATATGCCCGAATTCTTCCAGAAACCCGAATTCACCGGCAACAGCATGAAATGCAAAAAGCTGAACATGCTGCCTATCGAATGCATCGTTCGCGGCTACATCACCGGCAGCGGTTGGGAAAGCTACAAGAAAACTGGCGAAATCTGCGGCATTAAGCTTCCCGAAGGCCTGCAGGAATCCCAAAAGCTGGCTGAACCTATCTTCACCCCCAGCACCAAGGCTGAAATCGGTGACCATGACGAAAACATTAGCGTAGAGCAAAGCATCGAAATCCTGGAAAAACTGTATCCAGGCCGTGGCAAAGAATATGCTCTGAAGCTGCGTGACTACACTATCGCTATCTACAAAAAATGTGCTGCTTATGCTCTGGAGCGCGGCATCATCATTGCCGACACCAAATTTGAATTTGGTCTGGACGAGAACGGCGAGGTTGTACTGGGTGACGAAATGATTACCCCGGACTGCTCCCGCTTCTGGCCGTTGGAAGGCTACAAGGTTGGCCAAGGTCAGCCCTCCTATGACAAGCAGTTTGTCCGCGATTGGCTGAGCGCTAACCCGGATGCAGGCTACAAACTGCCGCAGGATGTTATCGACAAAACCATCGGCAAATACATCGAAGCATATGAACTGCTGACAGGTCAAAAGTTTGACTTTTAATTCTGAAAATGCTTTAAAACTGTAACTTTTGTTGCAGTAGCAACAGGCTCAGGAAAATTTTAACGCTCTTTACAAAAAAATTGTTTACAACCATGGACATTGGTTGTATAATTTCACCATAAACAACAATGGAGTTGGAACAGCGCAAGCTGTCTGTTTCCGTTGTTGTTTTTTGTTTCTCCGATCACTACAGATATAATACATTAGTGTAAGAGAATCCGTAAATAAAATAGTGCTTAATCGCGTAACGCATCACCACCGTAAAAACAGAGAAGGTGGTTCGTGGAAGCGGCCAATTGAGGGGACTTTTGGAAATGCTAAAAGCACAAAGCACTGACGGCTGAGGGGCCGGACAGCAGTTACGCGAAATAAAAACGCCCGCGGCGAGCGGGTTTTTTATTTTGTCACGAAAATTAAAATTCCGGCTAATAAAACATGTAAACTTCACTAGCAATTATCCGCATAAAAAGGTATAATTAATGTAATAAATGTACGAAAAAATTTCCTATTTAGGATAGTTGGAGGTTTCATAGTGGCAATAGACACGTCATTACCTAAGGATATAAGGATTTTGCAGGCAGCGGAAGAAGTTTTTTCGCAGCATGGCTATGAAAAGGCTACGCTCGATGAAATAATAGCCCTAGCTGACGTAGGCAAAGGAACTGTCTATAAATACTTCGGCAATAAGGAGCACCTTTTCTACAAGCTGGTTGCCGATAAAAATGCGCCTTTTTTAGAAAAGCTGCACCAGGCTGTCAACAGCGTAGACAGCTTTGAGGAGAAGCTCAAAAAGTATTTTGAGGTAATGGTGCATTTTTATGTTGCCAACAGTACTCTGTGGCAGATTATCTGCTTTGAAATGCTCGGTGGCACCAATGGCTGCAGGGTTGAGCCTGACGGTGACGATTTTAAGGTTATCCCACGCTACAACTCTGTGAAAGTGAGCGAGGAAACGAGCGAACGCATCCTGCGTTACCACAAAATCCTGCATGATGAATACGATATTTTAGCTCAGCTTATTACGAAAGCGATGCAGGACAATCTACTGAAAGAGGATACTGTACCAGAGATTACCACCAAATTTGTTTTCTTTGGTGTAGCTATGAGCATCTTTAACCAAAGTGATGATATTGCTGCTGATATGACGGACGAGGAAGCAGCAAGAATAAATACCGACCACTTTTTGCGCGGCAACGCACGTTGACGCGCATAGTAAAAGCAGCTGCCGCAATGCGGCAGCTGCTTTTGCGTTTGTAACAAGTATTCGCCTGTTATTCCTCTACGTAAGCGGCAGTAATGATACCGGTATAGCATGTGTGCCAATCCTTATTGGCATACCATTTTTCGCCCAGCTCCTTGTCGAACTTATCTTCCGCCATGGTGTAATGCTCCACGATTTTGCATTCCAAGTGCAGGCCGCAGCCCTTGATAACAGGAACGCTGACGGTTTCGCCTGCTTCCGTAGTTAGGCCTGCAGCTGCAAACTTGTCCAGATCACGGCCGGACTTGCTGCCGCACAGTCCCAGCGCCGGCGCAAAGCCCTCTTTTACCGGGAAGCTGACGGTAAATTCCGGATTAGCGTCAATCAGCTCCTTGGTATAACGGCTTTGGCGCACCATAACGGTGAAGGTCGACTGTCCCCACTTAAAGCCCAGGCTGCCCCAGCCGATTGTCATCGTGTTCTGCTTGCCGTCGGCAGCAGTAGTCAGAAAGGCACCCTTAGACAGAGTTTTTAAAATTGCTTCGCCCTGCTCAAAGGCGTTTATTTTTTTCATAGTCATAACAAAAACCTCCTCATTTGCTTTACATAAATATTATACAGCGTTTGCGCAAGCTACTTCCACCTCAAATAAAACAACAAAAACGGATCTAAAATATACAGACACTGCGCTTTATATTCCAGCGCATCCAGTTCAGGCATTGTCGCTTCAACAATTTTAATAATTTTGTTGATGGTTGCAGAAATAATCGTACTAGAAAGCAGCTCTTTGCTAAGCAATAAGCCTTTGATTCTCTCCTTCAAGGTAACCATACTCAGCTCGGTAACAGGCGGATCCGCCTTAAACGCCAACAACAGCAAATGATAAATATCCACACTGCCCTGTGCAAGCGCATAAAGCTTACGTCTGCCAATTCCCTGCACAGGTCCCTGCACAATTGCTTTGACCAGGCGCTCATAATGTGCGTAATTTCGTGCTGTCTGCTTAAAGGCAAAATGCACCAGCTCCAGGCTGATAGACTGCTTTTTCTGCATTGCTGCAAAGGCCAGCTGAAAGCAATTCTCCTGCATCAGCTGTGGCGAAGTAATGCTTTCCTGCGCCAAAAGATTTTCTTCAACCTCACCTATCGGCATGCCCAACAGCTTAAAGCCCTTGACAGCAATAGCCTTTAGCTCGGCTGCAGTCCACGGCAAAATTTCAATCGAGGTAGTTCTGCCAATTAAATCAGGATTGCAGATAATTGCTTCATCACTTCGATGCGGTAAGGAAATGATTACCGCCTTCAAACCGTTAAAAAGCTCTGTTTTCAAGGTACGTGCAATATACATCTGCATCTCTCGAGCTACATAATGAAAATCGTCGATTACCAATACCTTATCATTATCAATCAGATACTGGATTATCTGGCGCTCTGTTCTGTTGTTGGTCATTGCCAGCTGCTGATTAAAGGCAGCACCATTAGTTTTATTAATGCTTACTCCCATATTAGCTACACCAAAATTAACAGCAAATTGCGCCTGCCCTGTTTTAGCAGCAGTATCCTGCCCGCTGGTTGTCATTACAACTGCGTCTGACAGCGGCAGCTGTTCTGCAATATGGTTCCAAAAATCTGCTTTAGTGCTTATTTGGTTACCGCTGAGTGCAATGTAGCTTTCAGCAGCTATGGCCTTATGACAAAGCACTGTTTTGCCGGATTTAGATGCACCGGAAACAAAAATCAGGTTTCCCTTCATCGCCAGCGCACGTCTTAATCTGTCATCAACAGTTTCTTCATCATCAAGCTTACGGGAAATATATGTATTTTGAGGAAAAGAACGCGGACTAAAAACATCTTCAATTTGATAATTCACGTTGCTCACCATCCTTGTAACAAACTGTTATCTAAATTATAACATATCACCAATGAAGTTGTTGAAATTTCTGCATCAGTAAGCAAGGCAGCATCTAAAAAGGCTCCCCTCCTGAACGTTGCCGTTCAGACGGGGAGCCTTAAAAATACTATGCTCGCATCGCTTTGACGAGAGAAACAAATTCCTCCTCATTCTGTGCAAAATGATAGGGTGCATACTCGCCAAAAGCTGTAGGTCTGCTAATTGTCACTAACTGAATGCCTTTGGCAGCAACAAGCTCATTTAAAAATCTTTTTAATTCTACCAAATGCTTTCCATGCATAGTTTTCAATGCGTAACAGCCATGTTTTGCTGTATCTTTAGCAACCAGATAACACATCACGCAAAACCTCCACCACAACGAAGCAGATGGTGCTTTATGGACAGGCGTGCCTTATTGCATTTTCTCTTTGAGCATTTTGGTAACCATGCCCGGGTTAGCCTTGCCGCGAGATTTTTTCATAATCTGGCCAACGAGGAAGCCGATAGCTTTATCCTTACCGGCCTTGTAGTCAGCAACGGATTGCGGGTTCTCAGCAATGGTTTCTTCAACCAGCTTGAGGATAGCGCCTTCATCACTAACCTGCTCCAGACCGAGCTTTTTAACGAGAGCCTTCGGAGCCTCATCCTCTTTGAGCATTTCGGCAAAGACCTTTTTAGCCAGCTTGCTGGACAGAACGCCGTCTTTAATCAGGTTAACCAGCTCTGCCAGATGTGCAGGGGTTACCTTGAAATCGGCAATGGTAATGCCTTCGTTGTTCATGTAAGCAGAGACATCGCCCAGCAGCCAGTTTGAAACTGCTTTGCTGTCCTTAGCGGTCTTAACTGCTTCATCAAAGTATTCAGCCATAGCCTTGGTGGAAACGATCTGGGAAGCATCATATTCCGGCAGACCATGCTCGCTCATCAGGCGTGCCTGACGTTGAGCCGGCAGCTCCGGCAGAGTTTCGCGGATACGCTCAATCCAGGCATCGTCCAGATGTACCGGAACGAGGTCAGGCTCAGGGAAGTAACGGTAGTCATGTGCTTCTTCCTTAGAACGCATGGACAGGGTTACGCCGTTAGCTTCATCCCAGGTACGGGTTTCCTGAACAACGTGGCCGCCGTCCTCGAGAACCTCTTTTTGGCGCTCAACTTCATAGTTGATAGCGCGCTCCAGAGCACGGAAGGAGTTCAGGTTTTTGATTTCGGCACGGGTACCGAATTCCTTAGCGCCTTCGGGCATGATGGAGATGTTAGCGTCGCAGCGCAGGCTGCCTTCCTGCATTTTGCAGTCGCAGACATCAGTATATTCCAGAATTGCTTTCAGATTTTCCATGTAAGCACGAGCTTCGGCAGCACTGCGCATATCCGGCTCGGATACAATTTCAATCAGCGGTACGCCTGCGCGGTTGTAGTCAACTGCGGAGGAGTCGGAGGTGCTGATGGTTGCGCCGCTGTGGTTCAGCTTGCCTGCATCCTCTTCCATGTGGATACGGGTAACGCCGATGCGTTTATGCTCGCCGTCTACAACGATATCAATGTGACCGCCCAGGCAGATAGGCTTATCAAATTGGGAAATTTGATAGTTCTTGGACAGGTCAGGATAGAAATAGTTTTTACGGTCGAATTTGTTGTATTTCTGGATATCGCAGTTCAGCGCCAGACCGGCCTTGATAGCGAAATCAACAACCTGCTTGTTCAGTACAGGCAGTGCACCGGGCATACCCAGGCAAACCGGGCATACATGGGTGTTAGGCAGGCTGCCGAAGGCAGTGGAGCAGCTGCAGAATGCTTTAGTTTTGGTTTTCAGCTCGGCATGAACTTCCAGGCCGATAACGGTAATATATTTAGTCATTATTTGTTACCTCCCAGCGGTGCGAATACTTTATGATATTCGGTTGCCTGTTCAAAGGTATAAGCAGCACGCAGAATGGTTGCTTCGTCCAGAACCTTGCCGATCAGCTGCATACCGATAGGCATGCCGTCATCAGCAAAGCCGCAAGGAATGGAAATACCCGGCAGACCGGCCATATTTACCGGAATAGTGGTTACGTCCAGCATGTACATGGTCAGCGGATCCATCTTGTCGTTGATGCCGTAAGCAGGAACCGGAGAGGTCGGGGTCAGCAGCACATCGCATTTTTCAAACGCAGCTTCAAAGTCGCGGCGGATGAGGGTACGAACCTGCATAGCCTTGTTGTAGTATGCATCATAGTAACCGCTGCTCAGTACGTAGGTGCCCAGCATAATGCGGCGGCGTACTTCCTGACCGAAGCCTTCGGTACGGCTCATGGTGGTCATTTCCGGAGCAGAGGTTGCATCAACATTGCGATAACCGTAGCGAACGCCGTCGAAGCGTGCCAGGTTAGCGGAAGCTTCAGCCGGAGCGATGATGTAATAGGTAATTACAGCATATTCGGTATGCGGCAGGGAAACCTCAACGATTTCAGCGCCCAGCTCTTTATATTTTTCAACGGCCTTCATGATTTCAGCCTTAACCTTAGCATCAACTCCTTCACCGAAATATTCCTTCGGCAGACCGATGCGCAGGCCTTTAACGTCATTTACCAGTGCTTTGGTGAAGTCAGGAACCTCTACGTTCAGAGAGGTGGAGTCCATCTCGTCCTTACCGCAGATGGTGTTGAGTACCAAAGCAGCGTCGGTTACGTCTTTGGTGATAGGTCCGATCTGGTCCAGAGAGGATGCGAATGCTACGCAGCCATAACGGGATACACGGCCATATGTCGGTTTAATACCAACGCAGCCGTTGAAGGATGCCGGCTGACGGATAGATCCGCCGGTATCGGAGCCCAGAGTCCAGATAGCTTCGCCTGCAGCGATAGCAGCAGCGCTGCCGCCGGAGGAGCCGCCGGGAACGCGGTCCAGGTTCCAGGGGTTGTGGGTTACACCGAAATGAGAGGTCTTGGTGGTAGAGCCCATAGCAAATTCATCCAGGTTGGTTTTGCCCAGGAAAATGGTTTCATCAGCGCGCAGGTTTTTGATAACATGTGCATCATATACAGGAATGAAGTTCTCCAGCATTTTGGAGGAACAGGTAGTACGCAGGCCTTTGGTAGAAATATTATCTTTGATTGCACCGGGAATACCTGCCAGCGGAGCGATTTTCTCGCCTGCGGCAATCTTGGCATCAACCTTGGCAGCCTGTGCCAGAGCGTTTTCTTTATCCAGGGTTACGTAAGCGTTAACCTGGTCTTCAACTGCGTCGACACGCGCAATAACAGCGTTAGTTAATTCGACGGAGCTTACTTCTTTGTTGACGAGCTTTTCATGCAGCTCGTGCGCAGTAAGTTTATACAAATCCACAGCGTTTGCCTCCTTCTTATTCGATTACGCGCGGTACCTTAAAGCCGTCATTGTGAACAGCAGGAGCGTTCTTCAATGCTTCCTCGTGGGATACGCCTTCTTTGACAACGTCCTCACGCAGTACATTGCTTACCGGCAATACGTACGGGGTAGGTTCGATACCTGCGGTATCAATTTTTTCAAGAATGTCGGCATAGTTAAGAATCTGGTTGAACTGCTCGGTGAATACTTCCATCTCGGAAGCAGGAACAGTCAAACGGGAAAGCTGTGCGATATGCTTTACGTCTTCAGCAGAAACTTTCATTTTTTCACCATCCTATAAAAACTCGTTTTATTTTTACAAATAACCTGTTTTATTATAACACATTTACTGAGCAAAGTACACTGAGTAAGGTGGTTCGGCAGTGCTTGCGGGGATATTTTTAGGAAAAAGCAGCTTTTAAAATATCAGACAGCAAAACAATAAAGCCTCTCCTTG
>OHTA01001707.1_pt1 | contig 10553 bp, 8 predicted proteins | sample 1578851 | NCBI WGS metagenome assembly OHTA01 (sample SAMEA3879578, study PRJEB24766) | human gut metagenome | biome: human-associated habitat; feature: feces | place: USA | collected 1985/1987 | reverse complement strand
TTCACGCCGCGCCTGATAAACTGCCCGGGCATTCGCAGCATGCCCCGTCAAGAAGAACTTGAGAGCCGCCAGATAATCCAACCAGAAACGCAAGCGCATCACCGGCTTCAAATCTTTTTCCGGCAGATTCTTATACAGCATCAGCAGATTATTCCGGAAATTCAGGAAAGTCTTTCGCGGACTCTCAGCATTTAAAGTACCGCCACCTTTATGATAAATTACCGACTGAGGTGTACAAACCAACCGGTGTCCACGAGAGCGAAGACGCCAGCACAAATCAATCTCTTCCTGATGCGCAAAGAAATCGCCATCTAATCCGCCAACAGCCTTATAGGTATCTGTACGGATAAATAAACAGGCTCCCGTTGCCCAAAGTACATCAATCGGAGAATCATATTGCCCTTTGTCTTCTTCAACAACATGCAGCAGACGACCCCGACAGAACGGATAACCATATTTATCCATAAAACCGCCCGAAGCGCCGGCATATTCAAAAAGAGAGCGCTGCAGATCTGCTTTAATCTTCGGCTGAACAGCTACCACATCCGCTTGTGTATCCAATAACCGGCAAGGAGCTTCCAGCCAATGAGGTGTTACTTCTACATCACTGTTCAGCAAGACACAATAAGGATGTGTTATATGCTTTAAGGCCTGATTATAACCTTCTGCAAATCCATAATTCTTATCCATCCGGATAATCTGCACCGAAGGGAATTTATCTGCCAGCATTTGTAGCGAATCATCCGTTGATCCATTGTCAGCGACAATTACATCAGCCCACTCTGCTGGCGAATAACGGACAACAGAAGGAAGATATCGTTCCATCAATGCAGAGCCGTTCCAATTCAATATAACAATTGCTATTTTCTTACTCTTAGTTATTTCCATGATGTATCACAGCGTCACTTCGTTTATATTTCCACCGCTTATGCGTCCAAAGCCATCCTTCCGGTTTACGCAGAATACTTTTTTCCATGCGTCTGGCATATTCTTCGGTAATCCAATTCTCGGGAGTTTCCTTGGGATTGTCAGTAATCAACTGTATTTCGAGTGTATAGTAACCTCGTTTCAACATCTGCACATCCAAAAACACAACCGGAGTATTTAACTTCCGGGCCAGACGTTCTGCTCCGGTAAGAATAGCCGTATCCTGATTCAGGAAGTTTGTCCAATAATGCAAATTACTTGGGCTTGGTGTCTGGTCAGCCAAAAAGATAACTGCTGACCGGACTTTATTCCGCACAAGCCGCACCACCTCACGTCCTGTATCATTTTTAGGAATACCGAATGAACCAAACTTCGTCCGCAAATGGATAAAGAGTTTATCCACAGCCTTATTATTTAAAGGACGATAAATCTGATACAAACAAGCATCTTTAAACCGGGAAGTAGATCCTGAATACCATTCCCAATTACCAAAATGCCCCATCAACAACAAACAGCAAGGATTACCTTTGTCCATTAACTGATCAATAAGTTCCGGATTCTGTACATAGGCTCTTTTCTGTAATTCTTCCAAAGAGATATGGGCTAATTTCAACGTCTCAACTACATAATCGGCAAAGTGATGATAAAACTTCTTTTCCAAAAGCAGAAGTTCTTTATTACTTTTCCCCGGAAATGCAGCCTTTAAATTCCTACGTACGACTGATACACGATAACGAATTACCCGATAAACGATAAAATAAAGGAAATCAGATAATACATACAATGCCGACATAGGCAGTAATGCATGTAATTTAATCCAACCATAAATCAGTGCATATTGAATCTGTGTCCACATACAATCAGTCTCAAGAAAATTACCCGATAAAAGATTCTATTTGCAAAGCAGATTTATCTGCGTTCCATCCACCTAACCGAATTCGTCGAGTCTCGTTAATCAAAGAAGCGTCATAAGGAGTTTCAACCTTGATGTAGTTTTCTGTAAATCCGTGCATCATACCGTCTTTCTTCGTATGCTCGAACAAGACTTTGGCTTCCCGGCCTATATGGGCTTCATAAAACGCCTGAAGCTTCTTCTCCGACAAATCCAACAGGATCTGACTACGGGTATGTTTTACTTTCGGATCCACTACATAGTCGATTTTCAGCGCTTGTGTTCCCGGACGTTCGGAATAACTGAATACATGTAATTGCGTAACATCCAGACTTTCGATAAAACGACGGGCATCTTCAAAGTAAGCATCCGTTTCCCCACGTGTACCGACGATTACATCTACTCCGATAAAAGCATCTGGAAGAATCGACTTGATCTTCTCGATTTTATGACGGAACAATGCCGTATCATACCGGCGACGCATCAGTTTCAGCACATCATCACTTCCACTCTGCAATGGGATATGGAAATGTGGAGCAAACCGTTTGCTGCCTGCTACGAAATCGATTGCCTCATCCGTAATCAGATTCGGTTCAATAGAAGAAATACGATAGCGCTCAATCCCTTCCACTTCATCCAACGCACGAATCAAATCGATGAAAGTCTCACCCGTTGTTTTTCCGAAATCTCCAATATTTACTCCTGTCAGGACAATTTCTTTTCCTCCTTGGGCAGCAACTTCCTCCGCCTGTTTCACCAGACTTTCAATCGAACCGTTACGACTACGGCCACGGGCAAAAGGTATCGTACAATAACTGCAGAAGTAATCACATCCGTCTTGTACTTTCAGGAAATGCCTAGTCCGATCATCGGCTGAACAGGAAGGCGTAAAAGTACGAATGTCTTTTGAGGCCGAAGTATGAATTTCTCCATCAGCATCGGTCTTGTGCAAATCATTCAAATAGTGCAGGATATCCAACTTTTGTTCCGCACCCAAAACAAGATCTACTCCTTCAATGTGTGCCACTTCTTCCGGCTTTAACTGGGCATAACAACCCGTCACCACCACAAAAGCATTGGGATGTTGTTTACTAATACGGCGAATAGCCTGACGACATTTCTTATCAGCCAGCTCTGTTACCGAGCATGTATTGATAACGCAAATATCAGCTTTCTCACCAGGACGGACTTTTCGGACTCCTTGTTCTGACAAGACCTTTCCGATAGTCGAAGTCTCGGCAAAATTCAATTTGCAACCTAATGTATAATAGGCCGCTTTCTTATTTTCAAAAACTGTATGATCAATCATATCTATGAAACAATCTCCTGAACTAATAGTTTGCAAAATTACGGAAAAACGCTGGTAATTTCCTTATAAACTAAAATTTCATTTGATCAACTCGCCTTTTCCATCAAAGAGTAATAAAGTTCCATCTTCCAAAGTAGTTTGATATCGACCTTGTTCATACGAAAGCCTGAAAGAAATCTCTGCAGGATAATGTTGACGAATATACCGATAAGCCTTTTCATAAGAAGTTCTCGGCGAATCTTGTGCTACAAATTCTGTTGCCGAGTACACATAATAGACTTGATCGCCCTCATCAGCCAGCATATATTGAACTTGTGGTTGATCGAGCGGACGAGTAATCGAGGTAATGGTCGTCTGATATTTCTCTTCTACAGCTTTCAAGATTTCCGAAGATATGAGTTCTTCTTTCAGCGCAGACCAACCCAGATTATGGTTATCAATATTTATCCATTCACCTTGCATATTGACCGTAAAATTGAATCCATTGGGCAGAGAGACGATAACCCGATCTTTAGTATCTAAAGGCAAGACCATAGAAACAGATGAAGTTATTCCCAAATATTTATCAATAAAAGCCCGAATTTCTTTATCTGGGAATATGGTTGGCGGTGTATAATCCGGATCAGGAATCGCGTAACACCATGATTTTTGGTCGTCTGTTTCAAATTCATATTGAATCGTCTGTTCAGACTTGATCTGCCGGACAAGATAAATATTCTTTTCCGGACAGTCTTCTGTTAACTGTTCTACCACATCTCCAGGCAACAATGAATAAAAGCTATCAGGTAAGTAAGCCTTTTCTGCATGGCGAACCTTTAGCCAATCGTTGTCTTGATTGAAGTCGACAACCATATGATTGCTTAACCATAAAGAATAACGAAAGTCGGACTGGTTTTCATCCTGCGGAACAATGACATGTTCGATTTCTGCATCAAAAGAAGAACTCACAAAGAAATAAACCGAACCCGGCAGATACTCATTCGGTTGCAGACAGGTGTTATGTTCCATTTCCTCTCCCAGTAATTTCTTATCCGCTGTACTGTAAGCCAGCCATCTTCCAAACCAAAAGCAATACCATACAATGTCTTATCAAGAGCCTGAATAGGCGATGATGTTTCGGCTTCTATTTGCCGGATAGCATCTTTATAGGTTGTTTGGATGGAAGCCGGAAGTACCTTCGTATAGCAATACACACTCGTCCACTCACCTGCAGCATTGAATACAAAATAGGTTCCATCAGAAAAACTTACAAAATAACAGACCTCACTTGTATTCGGATCGATAAGCTGCTCTGTTGACTGAGGGATTTCATCCGGATAAAGCTCTTGTAAACTGTTTTGAATATTTTCAGGCAACTCTTGTCTGGGATCTTCTACCGAATTATTTTCAGTACAACTGATATGAATCAGGAGTAAACATGCCATCAGGAAACTACCTATTCTATCAACTCTCTTTTTCATGATAAAATGATTTATGGATTATAGGTGTTACAAACTTACAGAAAACTAGAAGAGATTCTATGATTCTGATGTTAATTAGTGTTTCCATCTTAAGATCCGTGTAAAGATTCTCCGGATGATTGTTTACTTTTGTTATTCATTTAAATCGCTTATGAAAAAGAATTTGTTCCAATCCATGAGCCTGATGGCTCCAGTTCTGCTGCTGTCAGCTTGCAGCGGAACAAAAGAAAAGGCGACAGAACCTAAGCCGCTGAATATTATTCATATCATGACGGACGACCATTCGTTCCAAACGATCAGTGCGTATGGGCATGCGTTAGGGAAATTAGCCCCAACACCCAATATCGACCGTTTGGCTGCCCGTGGTGTTTTGTTCCGACAAGCTTTTGTAGAAAACTCGTTGTCAACACCCAGCCGGGCTTGTCTGATGACCGGATTATATAGTCATCAGAACGGACAGCGGCAGTTAGGAAAAGGCATTGATACCACCAAAGTATTCTTCTCCGAGATATTACAACAACATGGTTACCAGACAGCCGTTGTCGGGAAGTGGCACATGCAATGCGAACCCAAGGGTTTCGACTATTATCAGGTTTTGTGGGATCAGGGAGAATATTACAATCCGGAATTCAAAAGTAAGGAAACGAATGGAGAATACGTCAAGCGAGAAGGTTATGCTACGAAGCTGACAACCGATTATGCGCTGGAATTCCTGGAGAAACGAGACCCGAACAAACCTTTCTGCCTGCTGGTGCATCAAAAGGCTCCACACCGTAACTGGATGCCGGAAGAAAAATACCTTCACTTGTATGAAGATGTAGAATTTCCTTTACCGGAAACCTTCGACGACGATTATGCTACTCGTTGTGATGCTGCCCGGACACAGGAAATGCATATTGCCGATCACATGACTTTGGTCTATGACTTGAAGTTGAATGAACTGAAAGATACGCCTCCTTATAATAAAGAATGGAGTAGCCAAGGCCTACAAAATTCGTTGGACCGGATGAATCCGCAACAACGGGAAGCCTGGGAAACAGCCTACAAAACAAGACATGAAGACTTCAAACAGAAGCAACCCCAAGGTAAAGATCTGGCCAAATGGAAATATCAGCAGTATCTGAAAGATTATCTGCGTTGTATCAAAACGGTCGATGATGAAGTGGGCCGCTTGCTGGATTATCTGGAAAAGAACAACCTGATGGAGAATACCGTGATTGTCTATACATCCGATCAAGGATTTTATATGGGTGAACATGGCTGGTTCGACAAACGTTTCATGTACGAAGAGTCTTTCCGTACTCCACTGATCATCAGCTATCCAGGCAAGGCTAAAGGTATTGAGAATACAGACCTCGTACAGAATATTGATTATGCGCCTACTTATCTGGATATTGCCGGCATAGAAAAACCGGAGTATATGGTAGGAACATCTCTCGTTCCGTTACTGGATGGAAAAACTCCTGCCGACTGGCGAAAGTATTTATACTATCATTATTATGATTATCCTGCCATTCACATGGTACGCCGTCATGATGGTGTGCGCGACAAACAATATAAGCTCATCCATTTTTACGGAGATAAAGATGAACATCGTGAAGCAATCAACTGCAATGAGTTGTATGATTTGCAGGCAGACCCGAACGAACAGAACAACTTATACGGGAAGGCTGAATACAAGGAGGTACAAGACCGGCTGCAACAGCAGCTAGACCGTTTCCGCCAAGAACAGCAAGTGGATGAATGGTAAATAAATGAAAGGCACGGAACCCAGCTCTTTTGACGAGCGATTCCGTGCCTTTTCCTTTTATCGTTTCTGATAAGGATTACGCGTTCAGAGCCTGTTCGATATCAGCAATAATATCATCTACATTTTCAATACCCACCGAGAAACGGATCAGATCCGGAGCAATACCGGCTTCTTTCAATTGTTCATCCGACAACTGACGATGCGTATGACTGGCCGGGTGTAAGACACAGGTACGGGCATCAGCCACATGGGTAACAATTGCTGCCAACTTCAGATGATCCATAAAGCGGATAGCAACATCCCGTCCGCCTTTCAAACCGAAAGACAAAACACCACACGAACCATTCGGCAGGTATTTCTGAGCCAAGTCATAATATTTATTACTCTTCAAACCCGGATAGTTTACCCACGCAACCTTATCACATTTCTCTAGCCATTCAGCAACAGCTTGCGCATTCTTGCAATGCTGCGGTACACGCAAATGCAACGTTTCCAATCCCAAGTTCAGCAAGAAAGCATTTTGAGGTGCCTGAATCGCTCCCAGGTCGCGCATTAACTGACTGGTCGCTTTCGTAATGAAAGCCATTTTACCAAAGGCCTTCGTATAAGTCAATCCGTGATAAGATTCATCGGGCTGGCATAATCCGGGGAATTTATCAGCATGGGCTTCCCAGTCGAAGTTACCACTATCGACAATGCAACCGCCTACATTGGTAGCGTGACCATCCATATATTTCGTCGTAGAATGCGTAACAATATCAGCTCCCCATTCAAACGGACGGCAATTGATAGGTGTTGCAAATGTATTATCCACTACAAGAGGAACACTATGCTTATGGGCAATGCGAGCAAACTTTTCGATATCAAGAACTTTCACTCCTGGATTCGACAAAGTTTCTCCGAACATCAGTTTTGTATTCGGACGGAAAGCTTTGCTGATCTCTTCTTCGCTGGCATCTTCGTCGATGAATGTACAATCGATCCCCATTTTCTTCAAAGTAACACCCAGCAGATTATAGGTTCCACCATAAATACTGGTTGCACTGACAATATGATCTCCCGCTTCACAAATATTGAAACAGGTAAAGAAATTAGCCGCCTGTCCTGAAGAAGTCAGCATAGCAGCCACACCACCTTCCAAAGCAGCGATCTTTGAAGCCACTGCATCGTTGGTCGGATTCTGCAAACGAGTATAGAAATAACCACTATCTTCCAGATCGAACAAACGAGCCATCTGTTCGCTGGTTTCATATTTGAATGTTGTACTCTGATAAATCGGAAGTACACGCGGCTCACCGTTTTTCGGCTGCCATCCTCCCTGTACACAGATTGTGTCCTGGCTGTATCCCATAATTTTTCTCCCTTCTGTAAGTGAAACCGGTCCACCGGGCCGATTTCTGCTGTGCTCAGCGCCATAATAATACCCCCACCCGGGATGCCCGGGCGAGGGTATCACTTTTTCCTATTATAACTCTGTTTGTTCTTTCCTGCAACTATATGCGCACAGATTTAGGAGAGATATTCATCCACATATTTCTGGATATTGGAAGCATTCACAATCTTCTGCGCCTGGCCGTCCTCCACAACGAGAAGAGTCGGTGCCTGCATGATGCCGTACTGTGCGGCAAGATCCGGGTGACGCTCTGCGTCGATCACCTCATACTGCTCCTCGGCGAGCATTTCTTTTGCCATTTTGCAGTTCGGGCAGGTGCTTGTCGTGAACAGGTACATGCCGTCTTCCTCGATTTTATCTGCTGCTGCAGCGGCTTTCGGCTCTTCTTTTCCAGCGGCCTGCTCTGCCAGTTTCTCTGCTGCGCCGTACGATTTCATTTTCTGCTCCGGCGATTTGGAGTGGATGATATCATATACAGTTCTGTTCTTGTACTCCTGGCGTTTTCCGTCGTTCCAGTTCTTGACCGGACGGTAATATCCCGTGATACGGCTGTAAACCTCTGCCTCTTTTCCACAGATCGGACATGTAAAATGCTCGCCGGCGAGATAGCCGTCGTTCGCACAAACAGAATACGTCGGGGACAGCGTGTAGTACGGCAGTTTGTAGTTCTCTGCAATCTTCCGCACAAGGGAAGCTGCTGCTTTCCAGTCCGGCAGTTTTTCGCCAAGGAACGCATGGAATACAGTTCCCGAGGTGTACAGCGTCTGCAGATCATCCTGAATATCAAGCGCAGAGAAAATATCCTCGGTATAGTCCACCGGCAGATGGGAGCTGTTGGTGTAGTACGGGGTATCTCCCTCATGGCCTGCGGTCTTGATATCCGGCCATTTTGCACGGTCGTGTTTTGCCAGACGGTATGCGGTCGACTCCGCCGGAGTTGCCTCAAGGTTGTACAGATCGCCGTACTCCTCCTGGTAATCAGAAAGACGCTCTCTCATATGGTTCAGTACTTCCTTGGTGAACTCCTGGGTCCTGGGATCGCTCATATCCGCTCTCAGCCAGTTGGCATTTAAGCCCACTTCATTCATACCGATCAGACCAATGGTGGAAAAATGATTCTCAAAGGTTCCCAGATACCGCTTGGTATAGGGATACAGTCCCTCGTTCAGCAGCTTCGTAATGACACCGCGCTTGATCTTCAGGGATCTGGCTGCAATGTCCATCATGTGGTTCAGTCTTGCGTAAAACTCGTCCTTGTTGGCAGACAGATATGCGATTCTGGGCATATTGATGGTGACAACGCCGACCGATCCGGTGCTCTCGCCGGAACCGAAGAATCCGCCGGTTTTCTTTCGAAGCTCACGCAGATCCAGGCGGAGACGGCAGCACATGGAGCGCACGTCGGAGGGCTCCATGTCGGAGTTGATGTAGTTGGAGAAGTAGGGGGTGCCGTACTTGGCGGTCATCTCGAACAGCAGCCGATTGTTCTCGGTGTCGGACCAGTCAAAATCCTTGGTGATGGAGTAGGTCGGGATCGGGTACTGGAAGCCTCTTCCGTTGGCATCTCCCTCGATCATCGTCTCGATGAACGCTTTGTTGACCATATCCATCTCTTTTTTACAGTCTTTGTACTTGAAGTCCATCTCCTTGCCGCCGACGATCGCCGGAAGCTCCGCGAGGTCATCCGGTACGGTCCAGTCGAGTGTGATGTTGGAGAACGGTGCCTGGCTTCCCCAGCGGCTCGGTGTGTTGACGCCGTAGATAAACGCCTCGATGCACTTCTTCACTTCGCCGTAGTTTAAGTTGTCCACCTTGACGAACGGCGCCAGATACGTATCAAATGAAGAAAATGCCTGCGCACCTGCCCACTCGTTCTGCATAATGCCGAGGAAGTTGACCATCTGGTTGCACAGAACCGAAAGATGTTTTGCCGGAGAAGAAGTAATCTTTCCGTTGATGCCGCCAAGTCCTTCTTTGATGAGCTGTTTTAACGACCATCCTGCACAGTAGCCGGTCAGCATCGACAGGTCGTGGATGTGAATATCCGCGTTGCGGTGTGCCTCGGCGATCTCGTCATCATAAATCTCTGATAACCAGTAGTTGGCTGTGATCGCGCCGGAATTGCTTAAGATCAGACCGCCGACAGAATACGTTACGGTCGAGTTCTCTTTGACACGCCAGTCCTCTACTTTTACGTAGCTGTCCACGATCTCTTTGTAGTCTACGATCGTCGATTTCATGTTGCGGATTTTTTCCCTCTGCTTGCGGTACAGAATGTAAGCTTTTGCCACTTCTGCGTAGCCGCACTGGATCAGCACGTTCTCCACGCTGTCCTGAATTGCCTCCACTGAAATTTTTCCGTCTTTGATCTTGGACTGAAAGTCCGCTGTTACGCGCAGTGCCAGCATCTGAAGCATGTCATCGCTGAACTGCATATCTTTTGCGCCGAATGCTTTTCCAATCGCATCGGTAATCTTTTTCATCTGGAACTCTGCAATCGTTCCGTCTCTCTTTTCTACCTGAAACATGGAATCCCTCCTGTTAATTCAACCGTTTCTGCAAGGCCTTTTTAAGGTTCCACTCTTTGCAGTGTCTGAACCATATGATAGCAGAGCATGTTCCTCCCGTCAATAGTAAAAAGTACCATATCTAGTGTGAAATTTTCTAACATCACTAGATATGGTACTTTTACTTATGTTCTGTCCCTTCCATTTTTCGGCGCTGTACGGCGCTTAAAGGGATGTACTGCCGTTTTTAAGCCCGCTTGCCATACCTCTATACCCTCGGATAGATATCCTTCGGTACATAGGCTTTTACGCGGA
>OHTA01001694.1_pt1 | contig 10647 bp, 12 predicted proteins | sample 1578851 | NCBI WGS metagenome assembly OHTA01 (sample SAMEA3879578, study PRJEB24766) | human gut metagenome | biome: human-associated habitat; feature: feces | place: USA | collected 1985/1987 | reverse complement strand
AAAAAATAAAATTATATTAATTTTAAAAAAGAGCTTTAGTATACCAAATATATGTAGTATTTTGGCAATTGTTCCTATATTTTATACCTTTTTTAAATGTAATGTAGCGGCGAATGGAGACGCAGCGAATTCTGGATTTGGGTTGTATGTTCCATTAAATGCATTTAATTATAAGTATTTTATTGTTTTACTATTGTTTTTTATCTTAGAGTTTGGCATTTATTCATTATTAATATGGAAAAAATATAAAACAGATGCAATGTTTTGGATAGTAAATGCCTTATTGATTTTGATTCCGTATTTTAGATTGGGATCTGGCCGTGATTTTTGTATGAGAGTGTCAATTCCTGAATTATTTATACTCATGGTTTATGTAATAGGATATTTGTTTGATATAAAGGGAGAATTTTCCAAAAATATTACAGCTCAATTTTTAATTATAGTTTTGGCTATTGCTAGTCTTGGAACAATAGGAGACTATGGGGAAGATATAAAAGAAATTAGGGCAGCAGGTCATTTCCCTGTTGTTGCAGACGATGTTAAAACATTTGAGGGGCATCAAGTGTATAATGATCCAGAGGTGTGGTATACGATTAATTTTTTAACACCTTATCCAAAAGAAAAAGCATTTTATAAATACATATCAAAATGATAAATAGAGAATATAATCAATACTGTGATATATAGAAGGAGGCAATAATATGAAAGTTATAATATTAGCTGGTGGATTTGGAACAAGAATTAGCGAGGAAAGCCATTTAAAACCAAAGCCTATGTTGGAAATAGGGGGGAAACCGATTTTATGGCATATTATGAAAGAGTATTCTTATTATGGATATAATGAATTTGTAGTATGTTGTGGATATAAACAACATATAATTAAAGAATGGTTTGCGGATTATTATTTGTATAATAGCGATGTGACATTTGACTTTTCGGATGATAACAGAATGATTGTACATAATAATGTGGCAGAGCCATGGAAGGTTACTCTTGTTGATACGGGGTTAAATACCATGACAGGCGGAAGAATTAAGAGAGTACAGAACTATATTGGAAATGAACCGTTTATGCTAACTTATGGCGATGGGGTTTGCAATATTAACATAAAAGATTTGGTTGAATTTCATAAAAAGCACGGAAAGATTGCAACGTTGACCGCGGCCAGCGTTGAACAGCGTTTTGGAGTATTGGATATTTCAAACGAAAAAACAATAACAGCATTTAGAGAAAAAAATATGGATGATAGTGCTAGAATTAATGCTGGATATATGGTACTTAATCCACAGATTTTTGATTATATAGAGGGAGATGCAACAGTTTTTGAAAAAAAGCCATTGGAAACACTTGCAAAGGAAGGTGAATTAAAAGCATATTTATTTGATGGATATTGGCAGTGCATGGATACAAAAAGAGAGATGGACAAGCTAAATGAATTATGGGATTCCGGAAAAGCACCATGGAAAACATGGAATGATTAATTTTTTGTTGAATATGGAGGATTCAAAACATGGCGTTTGTTTTTGAAAAAACGGAAATAGATGGACTGATAGTTATAAAGCCACATATGTATCCAGATGATAGGGGACTTTATAAAAAGTGCTATGAAAAAAACATATTTAAAAAAAATGGAATAGATATTGAATTTACAGAGACAAGTGATATATATTCTGAAAAAGGAGCATTAAGAGGGTTACATTATCAAACAGAAGAATCCCAGGCAAAATTGATCCATGTTATTTCGGGAGTACTTTATGATGTAGCCTTGGATTTAAGAGAATATTCTAAAACGTATGGAAAATATCATGCGGAGTTACTTAAGGCAGAGGAAAATAAGGTGCTATATATTCCAGAAGGATTTGCACATGGTTTTATATCTCTGACAGATAAAACAGTATTTTCATACCAGTGTTCTGGAAGATATATACCAGAAGCTTGTGGCGGAATTTGCTGGAATGATCCGAAGTTGAAAATACCGTGGCCATTGAAGGAATTTGGAGTTGATAAGGTGATTACTACTGAAAAAGATAAAAAATGGCCGACTTTAGAGCAGTATATTGAAAATTGCAAAAAAAATAAAGAGGTATGAGATGAAAAAAGCAATTGTAACAGGAGCAACTGGATTTATTGGTAAATGGCTGACAAGAGAGTTAGTTTCTCAAGGGATAGAAGTTTATGCATTGGTTAGAAAAAATAGTAATAATTTGAAAAATATTTCTGACCTACCAGTTCGTTTGGTAGAGTGTGATATACATGAGCTTAGACAATTACCATCAAAAATTAAAGATAGAAACATTGATGTTGTTTTTCATATAGCATGGCAAGGTGTTGCAGGAAAAAATGCGGGAAATCAATCGATTCAGATGGAAAATTTACAAGGTACATTAGATTTGATTGATGCAATGAAAGAAATGAATATAAAGACATTTGTTGGGGCAGGGAGTTTGCATGAGGCAGAGAGTATAATAGAAATGTCGGAAGATAAGGTGGTTTCTAATTTAGGTTATATGTATAAGGCAACTAAAATGGCTGCTCATTGGATGGGAAAAGCAAAGGCTGGAGCATATGGAATAAGGTTTTTTTGGCCATTGATTAATACATATGGAGAAGAAGAAAATTCTCCACGATTGATTAACACAATGATTAGAAAAATTTTTAAAGGAGAAACTCCAGAATTATCGGCAGGAGAACAGTATTATGATTTTGTACATGTGTGCGATGTGGCAAAAGCATTATGTTTGATTGCAGAAAAGGGAGTAGACGGTACAAACTATGTTATAGGATCTGGAAATGCAAAACCATTAAAAGATTATTTGACAATTGTAGGACAAATTGCAAATAATATGAGAAATGATGCTAAAGAAATTCCTTTAAAGTTTGGGGCAATAACGAGCAATGTGGTAAAACTTCCCAAAGACACATTTGATGTTGAAAAAATAAAAAGAGACACAGGATTTTGTCCGAGTATTTCGTTTGAGGACGGAATAGTCAGAACTGCAAAATGGATAAAAAGAGAAATGACAGATATAACAATTAACTAAGGATAGAGGAAAATTAATGAAAACAATTTCAATTGTAATTCCTACATATAATGAAGAAGACAATATTAATCTTATTTATGAACGGGTCACGGGAATATTAAAAAATAATCTTAGTAAATATGATTATAGAATATTGTTCATAGACAATTGTTCTACAGACAGTTCAAGAACAATTATCCGCACTTTGGGAAAAAGGGATTCACATGTACAATATATATTCAATATAAAAAATTTTGGATTTTCTAGATCTACATTTTATGGATTGACGCAAGCAAAAGGGGATTGTGTAGTGTTGTTATTTGCTGATATGCAGGATCCGCCAGAATTAATAGTAGACTTTGTTAAAGAATGGGAACGGGGATATAAGGTTGTTGCCGGAATAAAGAATAAAAGCAAGGAAAGCAAAATGATGTATTTTGTTCGAAAGTGTTATTATTCATTTATTAATAAGATTGTTGAAATTCAACATATAGATCAGTTTACGGGATTTGGATTATATGATAAATCTGTAATTGAGACCTTTGCAAAATTAGAAGATCCATTGCCATATTTGAGAGGAATTGTTGCAGAACTGGCACCGGAATGTAAAAAGGTGTATTATGAACAAAATAGGCGTGAACATGGAAAATCATCATTTAAATTTAAAAATTTATATGATGTTGCTATGTTAGGAATAACATCATATTCCAAAGCATTGATGAGGATGTCAACATTTTTGGGAGTTTTTGTGGCGGGAATAAGTTTTTTGATTGCTATTATTACATTTTTCCTCAAAGTTTTTCATGTTATTGAGTATCCAATAGGTAATGCAGCTATTATTTTTGGAGTATTTTTCTTGGGCGGATTGCAATTAGTTTTTATTGGATTACTAGGGGAATATATTTCGAATATAAATATTAGATCTATGAAGAGACCGTTGGTTGTAGAAGAAGAAAGATATAATTTAGATTAGAAGGTGATAATATGGAGTTCTCATTTTATAAGGATAAAAAAGTTTTAATTACAGGTCATACAGGATTTAAGGGATCGTGGATGTGCAAAGTTTTGGAAATGGTAGGAGCAGATGTGACAGGATATGCTTTGGATGCCCCGACAAATCCTAGTTTATTTGAGATGGTGGAATTAAAAAATAAGATTAACTCAATAGTTGGTGATATTCGGGATTTAGATCATTTAAAAAAGGTTTTTGATGAGGTGCAACCGGAAATTGTAATTCATATGGCTGCTCAGCCGATTGTACGTGAGTCATACAAAAATCCGGTTTATACATATGAAACCAATGTCATGGGAACTGTTAATATGCTGGAATGTGTTCGAACCACCTCTTCTGTAAAATCATTTGTGAATGTGACAACGGATAAAGTGTATTTGAATAAGGAATGGGAGTGGGGATATCGGGAAAATGAAGAATTAAATGGATTTGATCCGTATTCCAATTCAAAATCTTGCTCAGAATTAGTGACAAGCAGTTATTTAAATTCATTTTTTGCAGATAGGGATATTGGGATTACTACATGCAGAGCTGGAAATGTGATCGGCGGTGGAGATTTTGCGGCAGATAGAATTATTCCGGATTGTATCAGAGCTGTACAAAATAAGGAGGATATCGTAGTTCGTAATCCGTTTTCAACAAGACCATATCAGCATGTATTGGAACCGGTAATTGCTTACCTGATGATTGCGCAGGCTCAGTATGAGGATAAAAGTCTGGCAGGAAATTATAATGTTGGCCCTGATGATAGTGATTGCTGGACAACAGGAAATCTTGTAGATTTATTTTGTAGTGAATGGAACAAGCAGACAGGAACGGAAATTAAGTGGATCAATCAATATGATGGAGGACCACATGAGGCTAACTTTTTAAAACTGGATTGCTCAAAGATAAAGTCTACATTTGGTTGGAAACCAAGATGGAATGTAGAAACAACGATGAGAAAAATTGTTGAGTGGTCAAAGTGTTACTTAGAAGGTAATGATGTGGTTGCCTGCATGGAAAAGCAGATCAAAGAGTTTTTAGAAAAATAAAAATTGAAAATGGAAAATAAAATAAATAATATATTAACAGTAATTGTTCGTGGATGTTTAATAATTATCCGAATTACACCCGATGAGAAGAATGTTAATGCATGGGTACAATTCATTAAGTTTGGAATTGTGGGAGTTTCAAATACAGTAATTAGCTATGTCCTTAATATATTGGTATTATTAGCCTTGAAATCTGCAAATGTTTCGTGGGATTATATTGCAGGAAATATAGTTTCATTTGTACTGAGTGTGCTGTGGTCGTTTTATTGGAATAATCGGTTCGTGTTTACATTAGAGACTGGAAAGAAAAGAAATTTAGGGAAAGCTCTCTTGAAGACCTATATGGCATATGGATTTACTGGAATTATTCTTAATAATATTTTGTCTTTTATTTGGATTGATAAAATTGGAATTTCCAAATTTATAGCACCTTTGATTAATTTGATAGTAAGTGTTCCGTTGAATTTTATTATTAACAAATTGTGGGCATTTAAATCAGAAGATGTAAATTAGAAAATTACTTTTGTGCAGAAATAAAAGAGGTCTGACCCCATTAAAAAAATATAAACTTTTTTAATGGGGTACTGTTTGCCGATATTACGGCATCCGGAGCAGATGCATTTTTGCTGCATGTTACCACTACGCCAAGTGTGGCATATGTAGTCCGTGATTTCCCTGTCTACCGATCTTACGATGGGATGCGCGTGGGATGGATTATTCCAATGGAAGTACGTTTAATATTGCAAAGAGTGTGTTTGATGCGCTTGGTACCAAAACATATGTGGTTGGAAATGAGCCGGACGGTATCAACATCAATATGGGATGCGGACCGGTGTATTGCCGTGGATGAGAACGGTATGGAAGTGCACGGGGATTATATCCTGTATGTCTGTGGGAAGTATCTGAAGGAATGTGGCCGTCTGCAGAATAATACGGTGGTTGCCACGATCATGTCCAACATGGGATTGTTCAAAGCAATGAAGCGCGAGGGCATTGAGGTATGTGTGACCACGGTCGGCGATAAGTATGTCAATGAGGCGATGGTTGCCAACGGATATGTGCTCGGCGGAGAGCAGTCCGGACATATCATTTTCAGTAAGCATGCGACAACCGGGGATGGAATCCTCACGGCATTGATGCTGATGGAGGTGATCCTGGAGAAGAAGCAGAGCCTCGGCACGCTGTGCAGGGGGATGCAGATGTACCCGCAGCTTTTGAAGAATGTGAAGGTTGAGGATAAGGCTGCGGTTACCGGCAATGCGCGTGTGCAGGCGGAGAAGGATCGGATCAGCACCGCTTTGGGTGAGGATGGAAGAATCCTTCTGCGTGAGAGCGGTACGGAGCCGGTGATCCGTGTGATGGTTGAGGCACAGAGTGATGAGTTGTGCGCGAAGTATGTGGATGAGATGGTGCAGGTGATTCATGAAGAAGGTCTTATGTGATAAAGCAGGGATGGATTAATGGGTGAAAAAAGGATTGCATTGGAGAGCGATAAAAAATATTTGGAAAGGAACTAAGGAAAATGTACGACTATTTAATTGTTGGAGCTGGTTTATTTGGATCTGTCTTTGCAAGACAGGCAACAGATGCAGGAAAGAAGGTTCTTGTCATTGACAAGCGACCGAATATTGCGGGAAATGTGTATACGGAGGACATAGAGAAAATTCATGTACATAAGTATGGGGCACATATTTTCCATACAAACAACAAAGAAGTATGGGAGTATGTGACAAAGTTTGCGGAGTTCAACCGTTTTACAAATTCGCCGGTGGCAAATTACAAGGGAGAATTGTACTCTCTGCCATTTAACATGTATACGTTTAACAAGATGTGGAATGTGATTACGCCACAGGAAGCAGCTGCAAAGATTGAGGAGCAGCGGAAAGAAGCCGGTATCACAGAGCCACAGAATCTGGAGGAACAGGCAATTTCTCTGGTTGGCAAAGATATCTATGAAAAACTGATTAAGGGATATACCGAGAAACAGTGGGGACGCGATTGCAAAGATCTTCCTTCCTTTATCATCAAGCGGCTTCCGGTTCGGCTGACATTTGATAACAATTATTTTAATGCGCTGTATCAGGGAATTCCGGTTGGCGGATATACAAAGATGGTTGCAAATATGCTTGACGGGATTGAAGTTCGCCTCAATACAGATTATCTTGAAAATAAGGATGAGCTGGATAAGCTGGCAGAGAAAGTGGTATATACGGGTGCCATAGATGCATATTTTGATTATAAACTTGGAGCTTTGGAGTATCGTTCCGTCCGTTTTGATACTGAAGTGCTGGATACACCGAATTTCCAGGGAAATGCTGCGGTCAACTATACGGATCGTGAAACCCCGTGGACCAGAATTATTGAGCACAAGTGGTTTGAGTTTGGTAAGGATGATGAAGGAAATGACATTCCTAAGACTGTCATCAGCCGGGAGTACAGTTCCGAATGGAAAGTAGGGGATGAGCCATATTATCCGGTCAATGATGAGAAAAATGGCAAGCTGTATCAGGAATATAAGAAACTTGCAGAAGACGAGAAGAACGTGATTTTTGGCGGACGTCTGGGTGAGTACAAGTATTATGATATGGATGCTGTTATTGCATCGGCACTGGGATTGTGTGAGAAGGAATTGGGGTAAAAGTTTAGGACATGAAGCATTACAGAGAAATTGATATTCTAAGAGGCATTGCAATTATAATGGTTTTTCTGGGACATGCTGTGATCGTATATCCGATTAATTTAGAAAATGTGGCATGGTGCAGAGGACTGGTAGCATTTATCAGTGCGGTGCACATGCCGCTTTTCTTTGTTGTTGCAGGATTTTGCTTTCATCAGAAAAATACATATGGAGATATGGTACAGAAGAAAATACAAAGATTGCTTATTCCTTATACAGCATTTAATTTGATGGATATGTGCTGTCGACTGGCTTTTTCAAAATTGGTGAATCGGCCATGTGGGATCAGAGAGAGTCTGATCAAGATTGTATTACATGGTGGGGAATATTGGTTTTTATATGTATTATTTCTTATGTGCATTTTGTGGGGATTGTTCCAGGGATGGGTGCGAAAGCGTATATGGCTGCAGGTGATTGTTGGGATTGGAGCGATTGCTCTTAATATGTTGCCTGTGTCATCTGATACTTTCAAGGTGGATTCTCTGTGCAAATATTTTATTTTTTCTATGCTGGTTTTTTGATACAAATCTATTTTGAAATTTTTCCTGAATGGAAGAAGATTTTGGATAATACAGGCGTTCTTATAATAGGATGCTTGGCTTGGGGGATGGTATTTGTGGCATGGTATATATGCAAGGTTACTTTTATTCCGCAACTGTGTGTCAGTGTTATTGGAATTTTTGTTTGCGTAGTGTTTGCTATAAAAATTTGTAACATAAGGCCGGGATTGGTCTTGGCAGATATAGGAAAGTATTCGTTGCAATTATATCTGTTGGATGGTTATTTTCTGGGAGTGTCGCGGACAGTTTTGGTGCAGGTGTTGGCTTGCACAAATCCACTTGTGATTGTGGCAGGGAATACTTTATTTGACTTGGCGGGAGCTTTTGGGACGGCTAAGTATGTGTTGATGAAGGCGAAGGTGCTTCGGGTTTTATGTGGGGAAAAATAATATAATTTTTTGCAGGGAGGATTATGTATGGATTTTCAAATTGTAATGGAGTTATCAGCAGTTGCTACAATAATTGGTGTAATTGTTTCATATTTCACATTTCATAAGACATCTAAGTTGAGTTACATTACGCAAGAAAGAAAAGAATGGAGAGCTGATATACGAAAAATTGTGGATGAGTTGGAGGTATGCCCTTTTTCAAAAAAGAAGCGGGTTTTAACAAAACTCAAAACCCGGATTAATACATATGGAAAATTAAAGGAAGATGTTGGAAAAGATTCGCATATTTGGAAACAGATCGAAATAATTGAAAATTGCCGAGCAAAAGAATATGAGAAACAGAAAGATAAATTAATTCTGTTTTTATCTCTTTTACTGAAAGATGACTGGGAGAGAGCAAAAAAAGAAGTGATTGGGGAGCCGGCAAAGGGAATAATTACGGTATGCTTGTCATTTGCAATTATTTTTTCCTGGATTGGTATATTTCAAGCAAATGGAATAAACATAAGAGATGTCAAGGAAGTACAAAAAGGTATTATTTATACGAGCCCTGGGATGATCTTAATTATTATGGGGGTGATAGGTTGTTTTTTGATGATAAATGTGTTGAAACAACATTGTGAAGGAGAGATAGTAGTGATTGATGTGATTTGGACAATGGCACTTATATTTGGTGTATTGATATTAACTTTTGGAAATAAGCTATCCATTTTTATACAAGCAGCTATAGGAATGATTATTTTTTCTGGAGTGTTAAGTTTGTTACTCGATATTGGAAAATATGTTCAAGGAAAAAGGTATAAATCATATGTAGATAAAATTAAAGGGGATGAAAAAAGCGGTTCAAAATAGCTACTGGTTCAAAGGAATGGCATTGAGTAAGTTAGTTAAAATAAATGAATAGAAATGGATGGAAAAGCAGAAAGAGAAATTTGACTTGTGTTAGGTCTAGAGGGGCATCAATTTGATATGTGGTCATGTATAAAAAATATTTTTTTGAAAATACTAGACATAAATAATGCGATAATTTTTTGAGGTAATATCATGACATCATTAAAATATGAATTAAGAGGATTTGATGGAATTATTTTAGATGAAGATATGTGGATGGTATTGGAAAGTCAATATATATCTAGAATTCGGTTGACAAATGACTTTAAAATATTAGAAATTATTTTGAAAGAGAATATATTATACCGTAATAATCAAGAGCCGATTGAAAAAGCGGTGACAGAAATTTTTGTAAATATTTTATTGAAGATCAAGGGACATTTTCAATGTCCGGAACTAGTTTTGACAGATATTATGGGGGAAGACAACGGGAGAAGTGAAAATAGAATATTCATAGCAAATCCTCCGTCCCCTGCTAGATTAATGCTAAAGACTAGAGATGTATACAAAAACATCGTTGAAGATAATTTTACAAAAAATGCAGAGGTGGAATGGCAAATTATCTATGCTATGTTGCACAATGAAAACAAAGTTGTATCATTTATGAGTTTATACGATTATCTAATGGAAATGTTATGGCAAATACATCATCCTTCAGACGAAAGAGCAAAGCAATACCATGTGATTTCTTATCTGGAGGAACATAAAGAACAGTATGGAGATGATTTAATATTTTTTAAAGTTAATAAAAATAATAAAGAAAAAACAGTGGATATACTGACGTATCGGAGAAATGAAATTGGTCATGCGAGAATGAAAAACGATTTGGAAGAATATAGAAATTTAGGAAAACGTATTGATGACGGAATAATTAGATTAACTTTACAGGTTATTAATAATGTTCTTATGGAACAAAAAAAGCTATGAAACAGGGGGCTATAGTGGCTCAGTTGTCAAGACAAAAATCTAAGATTTTTATAATGAACTGATATGGTGGGGTGGCAAGAGGCAATGCCATTAAGCCAGTTGTTCGAAGTTTTGTTCGATAGCTCAGTTGTTGTCAA
>OHTA01001680.1_pt1 | contig 10752 bp, 10 predicted proteins | sample 1578851 | NCBI WGS metagenome assembly OHTA01 (sample SAMEA3879578, study PRJEB24766) | human gut metagenome | biome: human-associated habitat; feature: feces | place: USA | collected 1985/1987 | reverse complement strand
CCGTTACGGCAGACGGCGTTGACAAACGTGATTTTTATGTCAGTCAGCAAAAACGAATCGCTGATTTTGCAAACAAAGTTCACAATGGTGAAATCACCAATGCTGCCGGCGAAAAATTTACAACCGTAGTCCAGATTGGAATCGGCGGAAGTGACCTCGGTCCCCGCGCAATGTACATCGCTCTTGAAAACTGGGCAAAAAAGAATAACACCTTTAAAATGGATGCAAAATTTATCAGCAACGTAGATCCGGATGATGCCGCTGCGGTATTAAAGGCAACTGATGTTGCTCATGCGATTTTCGTTCTCGTTTCCAAATCCGGTACGACATTGGAAACCTTGACCAATGAATCTTTTGTAAAAGATGCTTTGAAAAAAGCCGGTCTGGATCCGGCAAAACATATGATCGCCGTTACCAGCGAAACTTCTCCGCTTGCAAAGAGCGACGATTATCTGGCTGCCTTCTTTATGGATGACTATATCGGCGGACGTTTTTCTTCGACTTCCGCAGTCGGAGGAGCCGTTCTTTCTCTTGCCTTCGGCCCGGACGTGTTTGCACGTTTCTTAAATGGTGCTGCGGAAGAAGATGCGCTTGCGAAAAACGAAGATCTTCTGAAAAACCCGGCAATGCTCGATGCTTTAATCGGCGTTTATGAGCGAAATGTTCTTGGCTATCCGGCAACCGCTGTCCTTCCATATTCCCAGGCTCTCAGCCGTTTCCCTGCTCATTTGCAGCAATTGGATATGGAATCCAACGGAAAATCCGTAAACCGCTTTGGCGAGCCTGTTTCCTATCCAACCGGTCCTGTCATTTTCGGTGAACCGGGAACGAATGGACAGCATTCCTTCTACCAGCTGTTACATCAGGGAACGGACATTGTTCCTCTCCAGTTCATCGGTTTTAAAAACAATCAATTAGACACCGATGTGGATATCCAAGGCAGTACCAGCCAACAGAAACTGTGTGCTAACGTAGCCGCACAGATTGTTGCGTTTGCCTGCGGTAAAAAAGATGAAAATAACAATAAAAACTTCAAAGGCGGCCGCCCATCGAGCATTATCATCGGTGACCAGCTGACACCGGAGACACTCGGTGCCCTTTTGGCTCATTTTGAAAACAAAGTAATGTTCCAGGGATTTGTATGGAATGTCAACAGTTTTGACCAGGAAGGCGTACAGCTCGGTAAAGTGCTTGCGAAGAAAGTACTTGCTCATGAGACCGACGGTGCTTTGAAGGTATACAGTGAATTGCTGAATATATAAGTAACCCTGAATAGTTACTGAACATTTAATCATGACCACCGGCTTAGCCGGTGGTTTGTTCTGCGGCTATAAGCCGCTGTTCCCTGCCTGCGTCTAAAGACGCTTGAAAAAATTCACCAACCGCACTACATTTACTGGCCGAGCCCCTTGGGCTCTTTTATTTTTTGCCCAGGTTTACCGGCTCACCCGTAAACGGGTCAATGTACTCTTTCAACGACATTTGGTCATACTCCAAATCCTCTTGAATCTGATTACGTATGTATTCCTTTATTTTCTTTGCATTTTTCCCACCGTATCTACATAGTAGCCTCGACACCAAAAATGTCTGTTTCCATATTTATACTTGAGATTTGCATGCCTCTCAAATATCATAAGAGAACTCTTTCCTTTCAAATAACCTACTATCTGCGATACGCTGTATTTTGGTGGAATTCTAACAAACATATGCACATGATCCGGCATACATTCTGCTTCTATTATTTCAATTCCTTTCCTTTTACAAAGCATACTTAGAATATTACCCACATCCGCTTTTATCTGTCCATAGATAACTTTTCTACGAAACTTTGGTGCAAATACAATGTGATATTTGCATTCCCACTTTGTATGTGCTAAACTATTCATGTCCATTTCGGATACCTCCTATGTTGTTTTTAGTGTGGTTGGCGAACCAACTCTATTATACAACATAGGAGGTTTTTCTTGTAGCTAAAGCTAATGCGGGTCACACCGGCATAGCCGGTGGTTTATTTTGCTGTGATACAAAAAAATCACCCTCTGTCCCAAATACAGAGAGTGACTTTCTTCTTATTTATATTGATATCTTTTACTGCTCACTGTTTTTCTTGCTGTTGACATAACTCTTCATCGAGTTGATGACAATCGTAAGTCCCAGAACGATAAGTAACACAGCAATGATGAGCTGCAATCCATTGGCAATAAATACCTCGCCCCAGGTTGTGGCACCTGCCGGGATTGTCGTGGAAGCTGCCTCTCCGATGGCTTTTACCATAGCGATCAATCTCTGTACCAAGGCGGTAAATGTTACACAGAGCATGATGATAAGGGGTGGAAAGAGCATCTTGTTGCTTCGTCCCGTCACCTTCGTAAATACGCAGAGTGTCAAAAGAACCAACGCACTTAACAACTGGTTTGCGGAACCAAACAATGGCCAGATGTTTGCATATCCGATTTTTGTAAGTATAAATCCACATACCAACGTAACGATCGTAGCAAAGTATGTATTGCAGAACAATTTTCTCCAAGGAGCGGCATGTTCCATATCATCGACGCTGAAGAGTTCCTGAAAACTCATTCGTCCGATACGGGCTACGGCATCAAGACTGGTAAGTGCAAGTGCCGATACACACATTGTCATAAATACGGTTGCTACATATACCGGAACGCCAAACATTTCGAAGAATCCGGCTACGCCCTGACTGAAGATCTGGAATGGGGTTCCGACGGCCGGTGTTCCATCTGCACTTGCTGCAGCACCAGCGACACAAAGTGCCAGTACCGCAAGCAGACTCTCAAGCACCATCGCACCATATCCGACTTTCAGCATATCTTTTTCGTTTTCAACGGTTTTCGACGATGTTCCGGACGAAACCAAACTATGGAATCCGGAAACCGCACCACAGGCAACGGTGACAAACAGGATTGGGAACATCGTACCGAGTGTCTCATTATTGAATCCCGTGTAAACCGGAAGATTCATGCTCGGATGAGCGACAAACAAGCCAACCACTGCACCTGCGATCATTCCAATAAACATAAACGTCGTCATGTAATCACGCGGCTGCTTCAAAAGCCACATTGGAAGTACCGCTGCAAAGAAAATATATACAAATGTAATGTAACTCCAGGTATCTTTGCTAAATTCCAATGGACAATTCATACCGATCACAAAGGAAAGAACGATGCAAACGATACCAAATACGGCCTCTTTCCAACCGGACAAATTGAATTTTTTCTGAACCAGTCCGAAGATAACAGCAAATACCATAAACATTATTGACACCATACCGGCTGCTCCGTTTGTTGCCGCGGCTTTTGCTAATGTTCCCGGCTGTTCTACCGAATACGCATTGAATGTTCCGGCAACCATGTCGGCAAATGCTGCTGTTACGATCAATGTAAACAGCCAGCAGAAAAGCAGGAATATTTTTCGTCCAAATTTACCTATGTATTTTTCAATTACCATTCCCATGGATTTTCCCTGATTTTTTACGGATACATACAGGGCTCCAAAGTCGGTAACCGCACCAAAGAATACACCACCGATCAATACCCAAAGCAAAACCGGAAGCCATCCAAAGGCTGCTGCCTGAATCGCACCCGTGACCGGTCCCGCACCGGCGATGGATGAAAACTGGTGGCTGAACACGGTCCATCCATTGGTAGGTACATAATCTTTTCCATCATTGAATTTTACCGCAGGTGTCTCCGCTTTTGGGTCAATGCCCCATTTGTTTGCCAGCCAGCGTCCATACAAAACGTAGGCAGCAAATAAAACAACCGCTGCAATCAATACGATAACTAATGTATTCATAATATCCTCCAATCCGGAGCGTCGCGCAAAAGCGCCCCTCTTTCTAAATATATTTTCATCGGTGCCATGCTATGCAAAAGAAAAAGCCTCCTTCTTTGCACGATAAATCTCATAAGATTTATCCTGCAAAGACGAAGGCTAAAAATGTATCCATATCACTTCCGCGTTACCACTCTGCTTGTCGGCATGCTGCTGTCGACCTCTCACTCGCCACCTGGTATAATTCTGTATACTGTCCAGAAGGCGCCTTTCTATAACGGTAAAGTACCGGCTCGGACTACTTGGTACGATATTACAATACCTTTCCCCTGAGCAGCTCGCAGGTGAGGGCTTTCCCGTTCCTTGTTACTGTTTCTCACAAATAACAGCTTTCTGTAAGCGGTGATACGAGAAGTCATATCCTGTTCAAAGCATTTATCCGATGAATTGACTATATCTTAGACCCAATTTTTTTATTTGTCAAGAGAAATTTTTAATTTTTTCATCTATTGACAGAATCTTCCATGGTTGCTATACTAAAATCAGAATAACGATTCAGGAGCTAACGTACGGGGATTTTCTGAATTAATTGTTACAGATTAGAAAAAGCACGGAGGAAATCTTTATGAAACAAAAACAAACTCTGACAGTCCTTATTCTGATGATGTGTCTGGGAATTACATCCTGTGGACAGCCAGCTCAAACTACGCAGTCCCAAGCACCGGCGTCTACCGCCACGCAGACTCCCGCCTCTCCTTCAGCGACAAGAATCCCATCCGAACCAACGCCGGATCCTTCGTCCATGGATACAATTGATCTGTACGAGTATGACAGCATTGATCCAGCAAAAGGGGATACCCTTGCAGGAGATGATTTTTTAAAGAAATGTTCAGACGGAGATTGTCTGGTTGTTAATGAAAATGTCAAAAAAATCCTCCCCGCCACCCCGAAACAAAGCACGGAGGAATCCGATTCCAATATGGTAGATCTTCTCCTTCTCCGTACCAGTGATCTGGATGTTGAGAGCATTGTCAACCTGTTGGATTTTGCGTCGCCGGATGACATCGTATGGTTTGATCACGGCAAGCGCAAATATTACTCCATTTTAGATGACAAACTTGGTGACTTTTTTAAAGACTATCTTCCGGATTTTAAACCCAAAAACGGATTTCTGATCTATAAAGGGACTTTATTATATTATTATGGGAACGCGAAAGATATTGTTATTCCAAATTCTGTAAAAAAAATTGCTGAAAATGCTTTTTCAAAAAACGAGGATAAGGTAAAACTAAATCGTATTGTCATTCCGGATTCGGTAAAAGAAATCAAATCTTTTGCCTTTTCGGGACGCCGTGTCAAAACCATGATTTTTGGAAAAGGCATCCGGAAAATAGAAGAATGTTCTCTCTGTGACACCATCGACACACTGATCTTTCAGGGAAAAACCGACAAGATCCTGAAAAATGGATTTGACGAACTTTTTTCCGAGGATTTTGATGACGATACCACGTTGGAATTTCCCAATGATTTTTCCGAAAGTTTTACCCTCTGTTATGCAGACGTCACCCCTTCCGGTTCGAAAAAAAATCCGGAATACCGTTTTGATGTTGAATGGGCTCATGTAAAAGGTGCTGATGGCTATGAAATAAAAACCGAAGGGATCACCCAAAATGTGGAAAACGGAAAAAACCATGGTAAACTCCACATACCTTCTAAGAATGCAGCTGATGAAGATGCGGATTATTATGGTTCTATTTCCATCCGTCCTTTCCGCTATGTTAATGGCAGAAAACAGTACGGAAGAACATACCGGACCTACTGCGAATACGAAACCGGCTGCTAAGTTTATCATTCCCAAAGCTATGGTTTATAATAATTTATATCTATTTGCTATGCAGTATATTGTGTTTTATAATAGATTATCAATGAAAAACTAAGAGAAAAAGAGGAACTTTTTATGAACAATACCGAAAAACGTCCTAAATTAGATATGTTAAATGGAAGTATCTGGAATAAAATCCCACAATATGCACTTCCGGTTGCCGCAACCGGAATATTAGAACAATTATTTAATGCCTCCGATATTGCTATCGTAGGTAATTTTACCGGTTCCCAGAGTACCGCCTCTGTTGCTGCCGTCGGAGCAAACAGCCCGCTCATCGGTCTGATCCTGAATCTGTTTATCGGCATCGCCCTTGGTGCCAATGTCGTCATCGCCAATGCAGTCGGCAGAAAAGATAAAAAGCAAATTCATGATGCGGTACATACTTCGATCGTAGCTGCGCTTCTCGGAGGTGTACTGCTTGCTATCCTGGGAGAATTACTGGTTTCCACTATTTTACAGCAGCTCAATGTACCTGCTGAAGTATTTCCTTTGGCACTTCGTTACATGCGCATCTACCTGATCGGAATGCCCGCCATCCTTTTATACAACTTTGAATCAGCGGTCTTCCGAAGTGTCGGAGAAACCAAAATGCCTCTGATTGCCTTGGCTTTTTCCGGTGTATTAAATGTATTGTTAAATCTGTTTTTTGTAATCGTATGTCACAGAAATGTAGATGGCGTCGCTATTGCTACCGTAATTTCCAATGTGGTGAGTTCCTGTTTTCTATTTTATAAACTGCTGAAAACAGATAAATTTATCCATGTCGATATCAAAGATCTGCGAATTGAAATGGCTACCTTCAGGAAAATCTTAAAAATAGGACTTCCTGCCGGCATCCAGAGTGCCGTTTTTGCCATCGCAAACATCGTGATCCAGGCTGCTATTAACAGTCTTGGAACCATCGTAATTGCTGCATCGAGCGCAGCCTTTAATATTGAAATCTTTGCCTATTACATCATGAATTCTTTCAGTCAGGCATGTACCACTTTTGTCGGACAAAATTACGGTGCAAGACAGATGAAACGCTGCAAAAAAACCCTTGCCTTATGTCTGATTGAAGATGTCATTGCTTCCGCTGCTGCCATCCTCATAATCCTATTTGTGGGCAGACAGCTCCTTGCCATTTTCAATCACGATCCACAAGTCATCGAACTCGGCTACACAAGACTTCTTCTTGTATTTACTGCCTACATTTTCAGTATGATGTATGAGTTGATGTCCGGTTATCTCCGTGGTTTTGGTATTTCACTGGTTCCTGCCCTGCTTACGATCCTCGGTGTATGCGGAGTTCGAATCGCATGGGTATATGGTGTATTTCCATCCAGCCGCACCTTCCACACTCTTATGATGGCTTATCCGATCAGTCTTTCCGTTACGGCAGTCCTGATCTTTATCGCATTGATCGTTTACCGGCCTTCAAAGAAACTACTCTCTTAAGGTAATCCCATATTTTCCCAAATCCACCCGTCCATTTTCGACGGGTATACCGTCTTCTTCCAACAGTCTGGTCTGCCCGCCTTCCCCGCCAAAAGCAAATTCGCCGGCGAGTTCTCCTTTCCCGTTGACTACCCGGAAGCAGGGAATGTGCTCGGGATCCGGATTTTTGTGGAGAGCATTTCCGACCGCACGTGCCATCTTCGGATTTCCTGCCATCTGCGCAACCTGTCCATAAGTTGCCACATGCCCTTTCGGAATCTTTTTTACTGCCTCGTAAATCCGTTTTGTCGGACTATCGGTAACAAGGTCATAACTTTCTGCGATCATCTGCCGGACTTCTTTTTCCGGTATCGTTCCATCCAAAATAATTGTATTCCAATGTTCTTTGTTTTGATGCCAGCCCGGTATGACGGCGTCATAAGCTGCCCGCCAAAAATCTCTCGTCTCCGGATTCACCTTCACATTAAGCCAGATTTTTCCCTCTTTTTCATATGTCCACAAAAACGCCTTTTTTGACTTTTTTACTCGCACTAACTGCCAGTTCTGATCCCGGAATGGGGCATCCTGATAAGTCTCCGCAAAAGACAGGGCGTAATTCAATGCTTCCTCTCTTGTTTTCATGCTTTTCTCCTAATATTTCAATCTTTTATACAAAACAAATGCCACTGCACTTGCGGTCGTTTCCGCAATCCAAAAACAGTTCCAGACAGCCGGGCCGCCCAGCATGATTCCCAGCAGATACGCTGCCGGAATAATACCAATAATATAACGAATCAACGAAATCACAAGGGATTGTGCTCCTTTTCCCAGTGCTTCCAGCATTCCACTTACCGTAACCGAAAGAGACGAAATAATAAATCCCATACAAATGATACGGATTGCCGCAGCTCCCTCGGCAATTGTCTGTACACTTTCTGTAAACAGTCCCATCAGATTTTCGGAAAACACAAGGCAGATTCCCATTCCGGCTGCCATAATTGCAGCAATCATAATTAATGCCGTACGGAAAATACGTTTCACTCTTGCCGACTCACCGGCACCATAATTGTAACTGATGATCGGTCGGATCCCCTGAACGATTCCATTGGCAGACAGATAAATGAACGTCTGCAATTTATAATAAATTCCAAGTACCAGCACATACGTTTCGGAGTAAACGGCAAGGATTCCATTCAATGCCGTAATCATAAAAGATGGCAAAGCAAGATTTAATGTCGCCGGAATCCCTACTCCGTACATCTGCTTGCATAACCGTTTCCGTATCAGATTTTTATGCCAGGTCATGTGGAAAGCCATCGGTCTCTTGACAAATATAATAATATATACTACAAGAGGTATTACCTGTCCGATCCCGGTTGCCAATGCCGCTCCCGCGATACCCATTTTCGGGAAAAATCCAATTCCAAAGATCAGCATCGGATCCAGAATAATATTGACAACACATCCGCAAAGCATACTGATCATAGAGACTTTCATTCTTCCCTCTGCCTGAAAAATCTTTTCAAATGTAATCGCCACTACATTCGGAATGGTAAACGCAAAGACGATCCATGCATATTTTACAGCATCTTCCAGTATCGGTTGCTGGTCCGTAAACATCCCTACAAAATAACGGGCAAATCCGATACTAAACAAGGTAAGCACGATTCCATGCACGATGCTGAGCAGTATTCCGGAAGTCACCACATCATTGGCATTTTTTCGTTCCCCGGCTCCCAAGTAAAATGCGGCTGCCGCATTGATTCCGATACCAAATCCTACGGCGATCGCCGTCTCCAATAACTGAAGCGGATATACCAGCGACAATGCTGTCATCGCCTGTTCACTGATCTGTGCAACAAAATAACTGTCAACAATATTGTAAAGAGAATTGACTAGCATCGACAACATCATCGGCAATGACATCGACAATACCAGCGGCAGAATTTTCTTCTCCTTCATAAATGTTTGTTCCATGGTACAACTTCCTCCTGATTCCTTCGTTTCGTGAATCTTGTGAAACAACGAGTGACATACTGCTCAATCAACGAGACACGCATTCTTCGCACCTTCGGCGCTCATCATCGTGACAGTCGTCACATATTCGCCCAAACCTGCTGTGGGTTTTGTGCAAGCACAACCCACGACAGGTTTGGCGATTGCGTGTCTCGTTGTTTCACGAAAAAAATCACACCATCCGGATAGACTCCTGATGATGTGACGAAAAGTAAACATGTTTGTTTAGAAAAATTCACATAAGTTTTAGGAGACTATTGTACTATAGTTTGGATGAAAATTCAAGCCTTTTATTTTATGTTTGTCTTTCTATTCTTGTTCTTTTGCACTTGCTATTTTATCAAGCAATTCTACAATTTCCTCTTTCGTATAATTTGTCTTTTCTCCTTGTGTAAAAAGCAGACGCAATTCATATAAAGTTGACATCTTTATCGATTTCATTTCCTTTTCTGTCATTTCGTCCATGCCTTTCCACCGCCTTCCTATACGTTTAGTATAGCGATTTTCACGCTTATTTGCAAATGCATTTTTCTATTTATGTCTTTTTTTGTAATCCTGCTCAATCTCCTCCGACCAGCCTGTTCCAATTGCCTGCGCCATCATACAGGGAAGTTCTGCTCCGCGCGCTCTTGTTATCGTTTCTCCCAGCACATCGTAGTTCTTTCTTGTACCCTCACCATCGCACTCATATCTTACCGCCCGATCCGGACGTTCCTCCTTCGGCATTTCCTTTCTGGCCTTTTTAATGTGGGAAATAGTCAGACCGATTGCATCCAAAAGCGCCGTACAGCCGCGCACAAAATACTGCTCCTCGGTAAGTGGCGCTACACGATGAATCGGCTGGCGGTCGTGAACCAGCGTAAAATCATCATCAAAGAGCATGGTAGTGACCAAAGCTTTCCCCTTTTCTTTTTTCTGTTTTTCCAGCAGCGAATTAAAGCCTCCGATCGTATCCTTCTCAAGTCCTGCCATCGAACCGCTTCGATCCAAAATAAATACCATTTCTGTTAAATTCTCCATAATAAAAACCTCCATTTCGTATATGTTATTTCAAAAACTGTGTTCTTGTTTCTGAAACCATCATAGCAAAATGGAGGTGACATTTTGTCTCTTTGAAAGAGACATTTTAATCGCCCAACGTCTCTTCCCCATATTCATATAGCAAAATATTAATCTTAACGATATTGTACTCGCCTGTCTCTATACAATATTTTACAATGAGATCAAATTTATTTCCCGGCGAAAGCGCATATCCTGCGCGTGAAAGAAGGTCTTTTGTCTCATCCAGATTCAAACGCATTCCGATAGCAAGAGCCAGCACCGTCTTTTTCTTTGGATGATATTTTTCATTCGTAATAATTTTTGAAAATACTTTGCGGCTGATATTAGCATTGTGGTATACATCCGCATTTTTCAGATCTTTTTAGGAAATCCATAAGTCCCTGTCGATATAAGCGGAAATGCGATGCTTTTAAACTTCTTTTTTGCCGCAAGCCGCAGACAATTTTCATAACATAATTCAAGTTTTTCTTCCTCTCCCCGGTCTCCCCCTTCCCAAACCGGGCCTGCATTATGTATGATATATTTTGCCGGGAGACGAAATCCCGGTGTAACCACCGCTTCGCCCACTTGCAGCGTCC
>OHTA01001668.1_pt1 | contig 10807 bp, 8 predicted proteins | sample 1578851 | NCBI WGS metagenome assembly OHTA01 (sample SAMEA3879578, study PRJEB24766) | human gut metagenome | biome: human-associated habitat; feature: feces | place: USA | collected 1985/1987 | reverse complement strand
GGCCAGTGGCCTTTTGAGGTCGCCGCAGGCGACCCGCACCTCTCTGCACTCTTGCTCCGGGCAAGCTGTCCTGGAATGGACAGCTCGTCCGGCTCCGATGTAACGAGAACTGACAAATTCGTCCGTTTTCGTAATCGTATAGCACAAAAAAGGCGGCCATCTGCACCCATGCAGACAGCCGCCTTTGGTTTTATGCCGTATTCTATTGGTCAATCTCTGAAGATCTTATCCAGTTCCCTTTCCATGGTGCCCGCCTTGGCAAATTCCAGCGTATCGGCCTGACGGATATGGTGGGCGGTGATGCCGTGACCCTTTGCAAAGCCCAGAATATAGCTGATAGCAATGCGGTAGATGATCTCGGTAGGGGCAAGCCCATAGACCTGCTTGGCAAAGATATGTTCCAGCCGGGCGTTATCGTCCGGGAAGGCTTGCCGCATCTTCTCGCTGCGGTAAAGGCGCTTGACGATCTCCGTAATGTACAGGCCGGACTTCATGTAGGGGTCGAGGAAGGTCTTGCCGGGGTCATCGAAGCAGCCGGGGTTTTCCTGTTCCAATAAGTCCACCATCTTTTTCACCACCCATTTGGGGGTAAAGATCTGGTTGGTTTTCTGGGGTGGGATGTAGTCGAAGATATCCTCGGTGCGGCTCTCGTCAAAGTAATCCGCCAGCTTGACCTTCAGGTTCAGGAATTCCTTCACCGAATCGTCAAACACCACCGGGTCGAACAGGTGGCCTGCAAAGTGCTCCTTCTGTCCGGTAGTCTGGTTGATGTACGGTCCGCCGTCCCGCAAAAAGCGGAACTGTTCCAGCGTGATGCTGGTGACCTCCTGAAAGACCTTGTCCGGGATGATCCGGTCAAAGTTTGCCAGTGTCACGGTCTCGTCGCCGTATGCCATAAGGAAGGACGGGATGGTGCGGGAAAAGCCCCGGAGATGGTCACGGACGGTGTCCTCGTAGCCTTTTTTCTCCTGCTCCTTCTGGTTGGTCTCCACGGTGCGCACGATGGTCTGCTGCATCTCCTGCGCCGTCTGCTGGATGGTGGATTGCAACGTCTCCATGAGGGCGGCGGTGCTCTGCTGCTGCTTTGCGTCAAACTCCCGGTTTACCTGCTGACGCTGCTGGGCGGTGGTGCAGCTCTGTAACTGCTGGGTGCGCTGGGTTTCCAACTGGCTCTGGTCGATGCGGTAGTTGTCCACCACCTTGTTCACCGCCACGTCCATTTTGGCCTTGGCGGCGCTCTCAAACCGCTTCTGGTCGGACAGCTTCAGGTCGCGGCCATACTCCTGCTTTGCCTGCTCCACCATAGGGGTGATGATCTCCTTGGTGATGCTCTTTTTCAGAGGTTCCAGATGCTCTTCTTTGGCAGGAGCCGGGGCATCGGTCAGGTCTTGCAGGGCGGTGTCCAGTGCCGGGGTGCTTTCGTAGATTTTCGCCCCGAACACATCCGCTGCCTTGCCGATGATGTAGCCCTCGTCCAAATCCACCTCGCCCTTGTCGTTCAGGGAGAGGTCTGCGCCGGTGTCCGGGGTGATCTGGATGGGCTTTGCCTTGGCTTCGCTGATGGGCTGGAAGTTTTGCAGAATGTCCAGCACCTCCTGCGGCGCACTGAACACGTTGGAAATGTTCTGGAACAGGAAATTGCTCTGGAAGCCCATCCGCACCACTTCTTTGGACTTGATCTTCCGGGGGATGCTGAGGACTTTTTCCGCATCCAGCGGGATCATCTCCCCTTCCTCGTCCTCGCCGATGACCGGGAAGAAGTTGAGCAGATTCTGGATGTGCGCCTTGCGCTCCTCGGTGTCGCCCTTGCCGCTGGCGGTGTCCTGTGAAAGGTCGTTGGCGAACTGCTCGTAGATCAGCAGAGTGCGGGCAGGGTCAAAATCGAACACATAGGCGTTCTCTTTGCGGCGGAAGGTGCCGTTTTCGTGGAAAAGACAGGGGTTCTGGGCACGGAACGCCGCCTGCATATACAGCGCCGGGCTTTTCAGGTTGGAGAGCATCAGCACCGCCGACCACTCCGGGATAGTCACACCGGTAGTCAGCTGCCCCACCGACAGGGTGATGGTCTTTTCGTGGTGGGCAATGGCGGCTTTTACCCGGTCAAAACTCTTCTGGTTCTCGTCCGTGTCGTCCAGTTTGCCGTCACCGGCGGCAAGGATCACCTCGTAGTCCCGGAATACCGGGTGCGCCTGCAGCTTTTTTGCCAGCGCTCTGGCGCTGTCCACCCGGTTCAGCAGCCAGAAGGTGTGCTTCAGTTCGGCACGCAGTTCCGGGGTGGAAAACGGAAACTTGTTCTGGGTGGTCATGGCATCCAGAAAACGGTCCACCTCAGCTTCGTGCTCAAAGCTGCCGCTGGGCTTTACCTTAAAGAACTCGTTCAGGTCAAAGGCAAATTCCTGCGTTTCGCCGTCGATCTCCACTCCCTGCCGGATCTCGTCCCGGATGATCTCGGACATCTGGTAGGTGTAGAGGTTGAGCATGGGGAGGTTAGCGTAGGGGTTCTGCTGCCCCGGTGCGCCCTGCCAGTTCCGCTTGGCGGCCTGCTCGTCGGCGTAGGTCCAGTTGAAGATGGCATCCCCGGCAAACTTGTCGTTTGCCAGTGCCTTGAAGGGCGTGCCGGACAGGTGCAGCGTGAACTTGCGGCGGATGCGGTCAAAGGCAAGGTCGGTCTTGTAGGTGTCCACGCCCTCGTGGGCTTCGTCGATGACCAGCACGTCCCAGTTCAGCTCGGTCAGGTGGCGCAGCTTGTCGTACTCGCCGCCGAAATACTTGGAGCCTTTCATGTCCTGCAGGCTGACGAACTCAATGCGCTTATACAGTTCCTCGCCCTGCGCGGCGGCATCCAGATAGCCCTGCTCGTCCAGCACATGGGGCTGCCCGGCAAGGGCATCCACATGGCTGACGAACAGATAGCCGGACTCCCTGCCCAGAAAGCGCACATAGTCGCTGTACCAGCTATTGGCGATGGCTGGGCGGTTGGTGACGATGAGCACCGTCTGTGCATCGACCTGCTTGCAGAAATCGTAGACGGAAAGGGTCTTGCCAAAGCGGGGCTTGGCGTTCCAGAGGTATTCTCCGCCGGAGTGGTTCAGGTAATAGGTTTTGGTGTCGCGGACAGCCCTTGCCTGTTCTTCCCGCAGGGTGTAGGCGATGGCGGCATCCAGCTGCACCCGGCCCCGATTCATGCGGAAATCCTGAAAATACCGCCGAGACTGCTGCCCATCCAAATGGAACCACTCGTTTTTGCGGTCGTTCTCCACGTTCAGCTTGCGGAGGTAGGCGTGGAAATCGTGGTCGGTGAACACCTCGCCGCTGCCGTCATCGTAGACGGCATTGCCCCGCCACTCCTCGTGGAACAGCACATCGGCGGTGTGGGTCTGCTGTTTCAGGCGCTTGTCCACCGACTGCTCGGTGTAGCCGATCTTCGTCCAGCCGTTGTGCCGGGCAATTTCCGGGGTGGTATAGGCGTAGATCATGGGCACCACCTGCCGGGCAGTGCGCAGGGTTATGCCAGCCATTATGCCATCTCCTTTACATGGGTCTCGATAAATTCGATCTCGTCCGCAGTCAGGTCATACTTGCGGTAAAGCTGCCGGTCAATTTCCGCCACCGACTTGCTCCAATCAATGTCGGAATGGGCGGTAAAGTCTTGAAGGGGAACGTATTTCCATTTTGGTGCCGGACAGTCCTGCGTAATTTTTAGTACCCCAAGCATTGCCCTTGCAAATTTTGTTTTTACATACTTTGTTATTGCGACAGCTTCTTGTTCACTTTCGCATTTTCCAATAGACATAAATGTCTGCGTATGTCCTATGCCCGGTTCAGCAATTATCGGTGCTGAGAGAGTTTCGCCAAAAGCGCCACTACCGTTTGCTTTGGAGATAAAAACCTTATAACTCCCAAAATTTTCAGGGACACGAACGTAAGCTTTTCTAATCCATTTCTCTGTGCGCTTGCTTCCGTCCAGACCCAAAATCTTTATATAAGAACTTCCGTCCTTCGGCATTTCAGAGAAGAACACAATATTATCGAGTTTACTTAAAACATTCGACTTGAAGTCGTATTTATGACCTTTACTTAGCAGAGACTCCACGCTTGAGTTCTCTTTGTGCATCGTTTCTGTGAAACGATACGATTCTGCTGCATAAATCACCTTACTTAACGGCACATAGTCTGTTTTTCCAATTTTACGAGCAATACTTCTTAGTTCATCGAACACAATAAAATGCTCAATCGCACCGTAATTCTTCACTTTGTCGCGGTATGTAATTACAACACCGCCCTTAATATCTGTGTTTGCAAAGATTTTTGAACTATCAGATTCATAATGCAAGACTGTCAAGTGCGGATCACTCAGCATCTTCTCATTCCATGCCTTCGGCGTAGAGCCAGCATTGAACAAAAACCGTGCAGGGTGAATCATTTCCACCTTATCTGCAATTTCATAAGACGCATCCAGAAATTTGTTATATACTGGCGGTGCAAACCCTTTGTTATCGCCAAGGGTTTCATCCTGATACGGCGGGTTTCCGATGACATAATCAAACTTCATGCTGGTACTCCCTTCCTGAATGGTTTCAAAGTTCTGGGCGGTTCCATGGCTGCCCTTGCGCCAGTTTTTCACTTTACAGGATACCGTGGGCAGCTGCGGCTCTGCCGCTCCGAACATGGAAAAGAGGTCAAGCTGTTCTGTCTCCGGCTGGGGCTTGCCGCCGGGCACGGACAGGCGCAGGCCGTCCATCTGCCACAGGTTCCAGCTGATGATGTTGGCGATAGGCTGTAACTCTTCTTTTGTGGGTTTGCGCTGCCAGCGGGCTTGCAGATGCTCTGCATAGGTCAGCAGCAGGTTGACCCGCGCCAACAAAAGGTTATCGCCCTGATACTCGTAGCCGTAGGTTGACTGCACCGCATGGGTGGCATATTTGCGCCACTCTTCCTCTGTGGCGGCGTTCTCGCTTACCACCCGCAGCTTGCGGTCCAGAATGCCAATGCGCCGGGCTACCGGGATCATCTCGCCGGTGGCGGCATCGTACCGGGACGCCAGAAAGGGGGCTTCGCCGCAGGTCACCTCCAAGCGGCGGCTCTGCACATACTGCACCCATGCCGGGGTCCTGCCCTTGCAAACCGGGAACTGCACCGGCGTTTCCACCGTCTGCCAGCCTTGGGGCAGCTCCACCGTGAACTGCCCGGCGGTCTCTCCTGCCCCCAGCGCACGGAACCAGTCGGCGTCCAGTGCGTTGTTCATCTTGTTGCAGACCCATGCCGGGCTGAACACCTCGCCTTTTTTGCGGGTGCGCTGCTGCTGGGTGTCAGTCTGCTTCATCATCCGGGGCAGCACCACCTCGTAGTGGGTCAGCCCGAGTTGCTGGGTGGTGATCTGGGATCTATCCGTGACCGGTTCGTACATCACCGTTTGCAGTTCTTCCGGCGGGTCGGTGGCCCAGATGATGTTTTTGCCGGTGGATTTATCTTTTAGTAGCGTATCCAGCACCGCCTGCACTTCCGGTGCGTGAAAGTCGATCAGTTGTTCCAACGGGGATTCCCTCGCTTTGCCTTAGCGTTGCGGCGGAAGTGATAATATTCTTAGCGCTTCCTGCCAATACTAACAATAATATTATCACTTTTATGGCCAATTCACAAGAATTTCGGCGTTTTTTGCCAAAAGTAATAAGATTCTCTATACTTGAAAGCAAAGAAGGGTGGTGCGCTAGATGATTGGCGAGCGGCTGGCGGAATTACGAAAGCTGAATGGTGAAAAGCAACAAGTGTTAGCAAAAGCTCTTAGTGTTTCGGTTTCTACTGTCCGCAGTTGGGAGCACGACAAAAGTTCTCCTGACCATTCAACACTGGTTGCAATTTGCAGACGCTATCATACTTCTTCTGATTTTCTGTTAGGTTTGTCCGATTACGATCCCTCCGACAAAGCCCGCCTCCAGCGCCAGCGCCTGACCGAAGAAGAACAGAACGAGATGCACCGCTACGAAGAATATCTGTTGTGGAAACGCAAAAAATAAGCCGCCCAGCGAGACCGTAAAGGTCGCTGGGCGGCTGTTTTTGCCTCTTGACAAATACGTAAAATACGTATACAATAAAGACGTAATCCTGGAAGAAAGGAGGGGCACCCGCCATGCCGATGACTCCCAAGCAAATGATTCGCTTGCTGGAGCAGAACGGCTTTGTTTTAGTCAGTGCAAATGGGTCACACTACAAGTACCATAACCCAACTACCAACAAAACCACTGTCGTTCCATTTCACGCAAAGGATCTGAAGCCCGGTACCGAGAAAAATATTCTCAAATTAGCCGGACTCAAAAAGTAAGAATATGATGATTGTAGACTTCATATTCTGAAACTGCGAAGCACTGCATAGACTATTCTACAATTTCCAACCAATAATGTAGGCCTGTTAAGTGAAGGTACATTGATTGTTTGTTGAATTATAAAAGGTGAGGTCACATTATGAACGCTATTTTCTATCCTGCAATTTTTCACCCGGAAGAAACCGGGTACTCTGTTGAGATTCCCGATATTGAGGGCTGCTTCACCCAAGGTGATACCATGGACGAAGCCGTTCGCATGGCACAGGATGCCATCGGCCTTATGCTGGAAGATTGCAAAGTCTGCCCGGAGCCTTCTGTCCCTTCTGCGCTCCACGTTGACCCGGAAGATTTTGTGGTGATGGTGCCTTTCGATATGGAAGAGTACGAAAAGCGGTACAGACCCGTAAAGAAAACCCTTTCCATTCCCGGCTGGCTCAACGATGCCGCCGAATCGGCACACATCAACTTTTCCGGCGTCCTTCAGGATGCGCTGAAAGAGAAACTCCATCTGGCGTAAGTATAGCTATAAGTACAGCAACAGCCGCCCAGCAGTTGACCATCATGGTCATGCTGGGCGGCTGTTTGCCATCTCTGTTCAGAATGAATAAGTTCGCTATATGCTTATACTTTTTTATTCTTTTCTCGCTTCAGCAAGATTCTCAAAATATTGCGATTCCAACACCTCGTAAGCCGCAGTCTTATCAATAATTGCCTTTACCAATTGGTCTAATTCGCCATTTTCCGAGTAATCTGCTGGTGCAAAATGCTTGATTCGATTATCCCGAATCATCTTCAAAACTTTTTTCTTGTCCTTTGTATCTGGATTATAAACGCCAATAGAATGTCCTCCGGAAGAATTCACTAGTTTCATACAGGGAATATCCGTATCACTGTCGCCAATATAAACAATATTGCGGAATGGAACTCGCATTTGATCCGGCGGGAAGTATTCATTTACTGCCGAGTCATTGATATCCAATGTTCCTTTCTCAATGCGGAAGAGGAACTGGGTCTTGCTGGTGTAATTGATTACCTGTGCAGGCCATACGGCAACACCACGTTCATTATAATAAAATGAACTTGCATAAATTTTTTCAAACGCCCCGTTCTTAGCAATAGACGTTCCTTCAATCATTTCCTTTAACCCTGAGGAAATAATATAATGTTCTACTATAACACCATGTGCCTTTCCATAGGCACGAATACGCTCAAACCACTCCTCCACACCATTAAAAAGCTTTACCTTTGCTCCATATTCGGCGAGTTTCTTTTTTGTAAAAACAAAATTGCCTTCTGCTTCCTCTTTCATCGTATACATATATGCCAGATTAGTATCCATGTCATTGTCCGCTGCCAAATCATTGGATTTTTTCCAAAATTCATTGATGTTATAGCCAACGGACTGAATATATCCCTGCGCCTGCATATCGTCAGGCGATAAAGTTTTGTCGAAATCGTAACAGATTGCTAAAACGGGGAATTTCTCCTTATGTCTACGTTCGTATTCCATAACATCGCCTCCAAACGATAATTTCTGTTAAAATTTTACATCATCTTTTATATATTGTCAATATTTTTAGTGCGAGTGTTGTAATCATTTCTTTTGTTTTCAGCCAAGCAGTAAAAATTTCTCTTTCAGCAAATTCACAAATCCCTAGACACAAAAATCGGCACCCGCTTTTCAGCGAGTGCCGATTTTGTTACCCTATAGTGCGCTTTGATTTTTGGCGTAAGTGGCGTAAGTTTGGCGTAAATCCGCTTTCGCACGCTCCAAAAATCAAGGATTCATGCGGTTTTTAGGCAGTTATTAGTACATGCCGCCCATGCCGCCCATATCGCCGCCGGCAGCAGGAGCAGCCGGGGGTTCGGGCAGGTCGGCCACGAGGCTCTCGGTGGTCAGCACCATCTCAGCGACGGAAGCTGCATTCTCCAGAGCGGAGCGGGTGACCTTGGTGGGGTCAACGATGCCTGCGGCGATCATATCCTCCACGTAGACCTCATTCTGGGCGTCGAAGCCGTAGTTGGGCTTGTTGGCAGAGACGATCTTGTCGATGATGACGCTGCCCTCGAGGCCGGCGTTCTTGGCGATCTGGCGCAGAGGAGCCTCCAGAGCCTTCAGGACGATCTTTGCGCCGGTGCGCTCGTCGCCTTCCAGCGTGTCGCACAGCTCACGCACAGCGGGAATCGCATTGATGGGAGCAGTACCGCCGCCGGCAACGACGCCTTCCTGAACAGCAGCCTTGGTTGCGTTCAAAGCATCCTCAATGCGCAGCTTCTTGTCCTTCATCTCAACTTCGGTGGCAGCACCGACCTTGATGACGGCTACGCCGCCAGCCAGCTTTGCCAGACGCTCCTGCAGCTTCTCGCGGTCAAAGTCGCTGGTAGCAGCCTCGATCTGGTTGCGGATCTGTGCGATGCGGGATGCGATAGCGTCCTTGTCGCCTGCGCCGCCCACGATGGTGGTGTTCTCCTTGGTGACCTTGACCTGACGGGCGTGGCCCAGCATATCGACGGTAACGTCCTTCAGCTCGTAGCCGAGGTCAGCAGACACGACGGTGCCGCCGGTCAGGATGGCGATGTCCTGCAGCATCTCCTTGCGGCGGTCGCCGAAGCCGGGGGCCTTGACGGCGCAGACGTTCAGGGTGCCGCGCAGGCGGTTGACGATCAGGGTGGACAGAGCCTCGCCCTCGATGTCCTCTGCCACGATCAGCAGCTTCATGCCGTTCTGCATCACCTGCTCCAGCAGGGGGACGAGATCCTGAATGACGCTGATCTTCTTATCGGTGATGAGGATGGCGGCGTTGTCCAGCACAGCCTCCATCTTGTCGGTATCCGTGACCATATAGGGGGTCAGGTAGCCGCGGTCGAACTGCATACCTTCGACGATCTCGTTGTAGGTCTCAGCAGTGGTCTTGTTCTCCTCAATGGTGATGACGCCGTCAGAGGTAACTTTTTCCATTGCCTCAGCGATCAGGCGGCCGATCTCGGGATCGCCGGCAGAAATGGTGCCGACGCGGGCGATGTCGTTGGAGTCCTTCACCTTCTGGCTGTGTGCCTTGATGGTCTCAACAGCCTTGGCAACAGCCTTGCTCATGCCGCGGCGGATATCCATGGGGTTTGCACCGGCGGTGACATTCTTCATGCCCTCGGTGACCATAGCCTGTGCCAGAACGGTTGCAGTGGTGGTGCCGTCGCCTGCTGCATCGTTGGTCTTGGTGGCAACTTCACGCACCAGCTGTGCGCCCATGTTCTCAAACTCGTCCTTCAGCTCGATCTCCTTGGCAATGGTCACGCCATCGTTGGTGATGACCGGTGCGCCGAACTTTTTGCCCAGCACCACATTGCGGCCCTTGGGGCCCAGGGTGACCTTTACGGTATCCGCCAGCTGATTGACGCCGGACTCCAGCGCCTTGCGGGCCTCGTCGCCACGCTTAATGATCTTGGACATATTGATTGCCTCCTATATTGCAGATAATGATTTTACAAAAATGTCATTCCGAGGGAGCAAAGCGACCGTGGGAATCCGTAATACCCTTTGCATAAGGCCGGGGAGAACGGATCGCCACGACCAGTCTGCGGACCGGTCTCACAATGACAGCGCAGAAGTCTTACTCGACGATGGCCAGAATGTCACCCTGCTTGACGATGATATACTCCACATCCTCCAGAGTGACCTTGGTGCCAGCGTACTTGTCGGTGATGACCTTGTCACCGGGCTTCACGGTCATGGTCACGGGGTTGCCGTCCACCATGCCGCCCGGGCCGACTTCGACGACCTCGAACATCTCGGGCTTCTCCTGCGCGGATGCTGCCAGGATCAGGCCGCTCTTGGTCTTTTCCTCGGCCTTGAACTGCTTGAGGATCACACGGTCTGCCAACGGTTTGAGTTTCATAATCTATATGCCTCCTAATATTGAATACAAAAAAGCGATGCGTTAGCACTCAATTCCCCGGAGTGCTAACGCATCATACTATACCACAAATTTTCGGATTATCAAGCCCCTGACGAAATTTTTTTGTAAACGTTTTATGACCGCGTTTTTCGTCAGGAATGGACAAATTCGCGCGTCTCGTGGCCGCCCGCGGTCTCGGGGTGGAAGAAGGCCATATTCGCCGGCACGAGGAAGTTCACGCCGCCGGGGATGAGGTCGAAATTCACGTGCTTGCTGTAGAGCGCCTCGCCGTCGATGTTGACGACGATCTCGTTTTCGCTGTCGATCTCAAGGTGGTCGCCCTCAAGGTGCGTGATGTACTTTTCCAGCTCACGGTAGCGCCCCTTGGCGTATTTGCCGACAAGCTGGATGAACTGCAGGCGCGAGACATCGCGCACGACGAGAAACTCCAGCTTGCCGTTGTCGGGCATGGAGTCGGGGATGGGGTTGAAGCCGCCGCCGTAGAACCTGCCGTTGCACGCGCAGATGAGCGACGTGCCGCCGGAATACTCCATGCCGCAGCCGTCGATCACCGTGTTGCAGCCCTGCGCCTGC
>OHTA01001657.1_pt1 | contig 10861 bp, 9 predicted proteins | sample 1578851 | NCBI WGS metagenome assembly OHTA01 (sample SAMEA3879578, study PRJEB24766) | human gut metagenome | biome: human-associated habitat; feature: feces | place: USA | collected 1985/1987 | reverse complement strand
CAACGATCACGCATTTGCCATCCAGATTGCAGGAAGTCACTGTATGGTTGATTGTAATGGTGTTCTGCTCAAAATCGACAGCACTCCACTTCAAGCCAATAATCTCGCTGCGCCGCAGGCCGTAAAACGCTCCCAGCAGTACCGGAAGTTCCAGCTTTGTTCCTGCAACAGCTTCAAAGAGTTTATTCAGTTCCTCTTTATCATAGAAGCTGCCGTAGAACTTATCCTGCTTGGGTCGCTCGACTTTATCCGCAGGATTAGTCGGAATCATATCATTCTTAACCGCGTACTTGAGTGCTTTATGGATATTTGCGTGATAGTGGATCACCGACGCAGGCTTCACCCGTTGCAACTGTTCCTGATAAAACATCTGAATGTCATGTGCCTGCAAATCCCGCAACAGGATTTTCTTTTTGCGAAAGTACGGCGCAATAATCGACTTCACTGCGTTTACATACGAAGAATATGTTGGGACACTAACTGTCGATTTTACAATGTCAAGCCATTGTTCCATGAAGTCTGCAAACAGAATATCATCGCCAGCCTTGGCGTTGGTATACTTTCTCCTCTCATCCATGAGCATCTGTTCTGCGCGTTTTTTGTTGCCCTTGATGGTCAAACCTGTTGAAATCCATTTGGTTCTGTATTTGATTTTTCCTTTTTTAGTAAGTTCGTTTGTTCTCAGGCTCAGAACTGCATAATATTTTCCGTCCTTTACCTGAAGGCTGCCTGATACTCCCATTTATAATCTCCTTTCATAATGAGAACAGACTGCCAATGCACATACTAATTGTACTCTGCGTTGACAGTCTGTTCAAGTGTTTATCGGCTATTTCTCGTTACTTTTTTCGGCATTGAGAAATTCTTCGAGATATTTTTTAGGAATGATATATCTACGCCCCGCTCTAACGGATTTGATTGTACCTTCTTTAAGTATTTTATAGGTCAATGTTCTGCCTGTATGGAGAATACTCATAAGATCAACCGTAGTCAGCACATCACTGTAATTGTCGAGAATACCTTTCTTTTCGCTTTCGCTCATAAATTTACCTCCAATCTATAAAATATTTTCATCAAACCAATAAGCCTGAAAGATTTTTCCGCTGTTTGTCAAAAATCGTCCCTGTGAAGATTTTGCAATTTTATCTGAGGCATCCGTATTGTCAAGAATAATCTGCGACAACACATTATCCGCCCTACCGCATATTCTCGTATCAATGTTATTCCGTATCTGACCGTTGAGGATTGCGGCATCAGGTCTTTGTGTTGCAAGGACAAGGTGAATTCCAAAGGCTCTGCCCTGCCTTGCTATTATTGAAAGTTCGGATTCGATTTTCAAAATTTCATCCTTCTGTTGCTTTGAAAGACCTGTTTTGTCAAGCACTTCGGCAATCTCATCACACGCAAATACAATTCTGTAAAGTTTTTTCTCGGCATTACGATTGTATTCGTCAATATTTGCAACACCTGCCGTGCGAAGAATTTGTTTTCTGTTTTGCAATTCATCGGTTATACTGATAAACACCTTATACAAGGTCTTTTCATCAGTCAGCAAAGAGCATTTTGTATGCCATATCGGCGGAAAGTCTACACCGCCTTTGAAATCGGCAATATAGACTTTTGCCTCCTTTTTGACGCATTGCATCAAAACAAGCTTGAGCAAAACGCTCTTGCCCGAACCTGTTGAACCACCGATAAGCATATGCGGAATTTTGGCAATGTTTACACTCACCCGTCCTGAATAACCTTCACCAAGCACAATTTCAAAATTCTCATCGCTCAGCAAATTTTCCGACCATTCGATATAATCCGAAAGCCTGTTTTCACCGTCAACACATCTGATAATCACGACACGGCAATCATCGCCCTCACGCATCTCATCAATATGTATATTGAGTGCAGATTCTATTCTGTCTTGATTATCAGTCCATTCCGACAGAGGAATGCCAAAGGTTTTGAATTTGAGAATCATAACCCTGTCATTACTTTTATCAACTGATTTTGACAAAAGCAACGGTGCTTCTCCTGCGGAATTTACAAATCCTATTCTGTGCAAATTGTTGCTGACACCGATTGAGCCAAACGGCATACCGATTAAAAAGGTCAGGGCAAATGTTACTGACGGAATCAAAATAAATACAAGCACAGAAGTCATAAATTTCTGCAAATTTTGAAAATAACCGTAAGGCTGCCAGATTGAATAGCGACATTCCCAGAAAATCAAACAAAATGCAAGATAGATAATTGCAATAACTCTGCCCGAATTTTTGCCGAAAATTCTTTTCAATCCGTTTGAGAAATATATGCCGAGGATACGCATATTCCACCGATTATGAAGACTTGATTTGTCATTGTTATCAATCATCCGCTTTAACCTCTTTCACCTTGTTGATTTCAGTAACCGTGTAGGTATTGACATCGGTATATTCCACAAGAAAGTTTATTCTTCGCAGAAAGGCTTTCCATGTTTCAGGCTTATAATGCTGAACCTCGCTGTATTGCTCACCAAGAGAAATATTTGAGGTGATATACACCGTGTCATAGCAAGCGACTTTGTCGTTGAATCTTGCCGGAAGCATAAGAGGATAAATGTCAAGATAATTCAGCATATCCTCTATCGGAATCTGTGACGCAAATTCTTCAAAAACGAGTACAGATTGTCCGTGATAGCTGTCAAAATTTATCCCTGTACTACGGCGATACGCAGTAATTCTGCAAATATCGGGTGCTCTGTGTTTTTGATATATCCCCCTTGTCTTGCCTGTTCCCGACTTTCCGTAAATATAGTAAACGGTAACCTGTCTTTTCTTTTCACGGAACATATTTGAAAGAACTGTTTGCCTAAGTGTATCAATCTCTTTTATCCGAAAGGCATATTTTGGATGGAGCTTGATAATTTCGTAGGTATCAAGTCCGTTTTCGATTTCTTCAATCAGAGCGGACATATCGTGAGAATTTTCATCAACAGGCTTTGGAACATCACTAACCTCTTCAAAGGTATCAATAAGATTCGTCTGTTCCTTATCAGAACCCTGCCACTTGCCCTCCTTGCGGAGATAGTCACGATTTTCCATTACACTGCCGTTAGCTTTATCAATATGTGCAACAGGAAATCTGTTCTTCAATGTTGAAAAGCGAATCGGCGATTTTGAGTAAATGAAAATGTGCATATGCTTTGTGCCTGTGGTTGCAATTTCATCCACAAGACAAAAATAATCGGGACTGAACAGATGCAGAGTATTCTTGACCGAATTATGGTCAAGCTCGTAATCATCAGGGTTATTTATGGTCAACAGCCACTTCCTCGACTGATGATTTGAACTGCCCATATAAAAACCTCCCTGCTACTGCTACATTGCTACGATAGGGGTAATACTCCCCCTATCGCAGAGCCTCTGCACGGTGTGCTTAAGGCACACCATGCAAAGACTGATTTGGTGCAGTTTAAGCCTTTCCCGCATTGACAGCACGAATATTCTTCGCCGTTGCAGAAACCTTGTAGCCCTCAGGAGTCCAATACGGACGCATCTCAAGTCCGTCAAAGATGACCACCGGATAATGTTTATCATCAGGCTTTTCAAGTTTGCACTCGCCGTCAATCTTGACCGTCAGCTTTTCAAAAGCCTTATCAGGTAAGGCAACGGTGTATTTAAATCCGCTGACCTCACCTGTTCTTTTGCCGTTCTCATAGACATATGACGGTGCAACATCAACAAGCACAGGATTTTTGCCGACAGTCTTGTTGGCATCAATTTCAACTAAATTGATATTCATAATTTTACCTCCGAAAAAATAATTTATCATCGATGACAACTAAATTATATCATCGGCAAATTACATTCAACAGGCGATTTACTGTGTTCCCTTTTTTCGCATTCTGTGTTATAATAAAATTTTTTTCATACAGCTAATGCATCTTTAATTCTATATTTTTTCTTATACTCCACCTTCTTTTTATCCGAAATCGGCATTTTATCAATCGTTTTATCTATTCTCTGATTTATTTCGTTAATCGTATTCGGAACTTCTTCGAAAAAATTTATATTTTTGCTGTAATACGGAATAAAATCAGAATTGACTTTCTTTAAAACGCTCCAATATATTTTTGATGCAGGACAATTTCCCTCACAAATTCCTGCTTTATTGAGCAGAAATTTGCTCAGTCTGTAATCGACATTAAGTACCAAAACAGCACGAATTATTGTGTCGGGTTTCATATCAAGATCATATCGGTTTACTATATGATCGACAGTTCCCTCGCCAAATCCGTACGCATCTCTATAATCAGCTCTTGAAACATTCATTGCTTCAAGAAGCTTGGTAAACGCCAAACCGATTGTATCGGCTTTAATCTGTTCAATAAATTTTTCAGTAGATAAAGTAATTGCGGCATCGCTTTTCATGATTGCCCACAAAACGCAATAGCCATGTATAAACCAAAAGTTTATATTGCATATATAAACTCCTTTCATTTTAAATTGATGTTTTTGCCGACTGAATCGACACCCAAACATCACGGGCGTTTGCCTAAATTTTATGTGAGGCAACTGCACATAGTTCATTTTTACCTGTTATCAGGTCTGTTTCAACCTATGTTTTTACTTTATCACTGTTAATAACATCTTAATTTGATGTCGTTTTTTATTTTCCTATCGCCTCCTTAACACGGCTGTCGGGATGTGGCATTATCTTGCAAACAAAAAGAGAGTACAAATAAAAATTGTACTCTCTTTATATACAATATTCTGTTTTTAGTATTCAAAAGGGCATACTACCCCCATCTTAATGCAATCTCTCTTTTTCAAATATCTCAATGTGACACCGTCACAAATCAATTCTTGACCATACGAAGTGCTTCTACACTTTTATAAATAAAAAGGAGCTACGAAGAATGGAGTCTTAAACTTCATTTCTTCACAATCCCTTGTTATCCCTTATATAATAGTTTAGGTCTGTCTTTGTTTTTTAAACGCACCCATAATCGGATACAACTATCCTTCAGGGGCTTACTTGTTCTCTTGATTTTCAAAAAATCTCAAACAAGTGGGCGACACATAAATCAGTATGTGTCTCACGATCTGATTAAAAATCAGATACTACTTAATCACAGCGTCCCTCATATTTCACTATATGCGGACTGCGACCGGCAATATTGCAGCGGTACATACTTCTCTTGAGTATTAGCCTTTTCTGCAATCTAATCGTTTTACAGCTTGACGAATTCTAACCTATCCAAAGGAAACGACTGTACATTGTCAACACCTATATATTATCACATTATCTTTTCGTTTTCAAGTGTTTTTTGCTTTAGTTACTTTAGGAATTAACTACTATTTCGTCAGTAAATGCCTAATCATAAAACCAAACCATAGTTCTCAACGAAAAAAAGATACACATCAAAGTGTACCCTTTTATTCTTCATATTTATCTCTCACGACGGATAAATTGAACGCAATTCACCCATTCAGTCCTGCCTTCTATTGATACTATCTCAAGCATTAAGTGATTACCCCACGTGTAATCTTGTTACAATGCAAAATTGCAACACGACAAAGATAAGAGGACCACTATGTTAAATCATAATGAGCATTATCCTAAATCTACTGAAGCAGCGATGGTCACTTACAATATTAACCTCACCACAACAGTCCTCGTCTTTTTACTGCTGACAAAGCAAACCTCTTCATAAGGACAACTGACGGTTATATGTCTGCTTTTATTATATTATAACATTAGCTCTTTTTAAGTGATTTGTTGGACTCGCATAAAATTTATTTTCTACAAATTGCAATAGCAAGTAGAATTAAAAATCACTCTAAAAAGGTCTTGGCCTTATAAAATTCAATATTATATTCGTTCTTGCTTACGCTGATGAAGGGTGATAAGGGTATCAAGGGTAGTGAGAAATATACCTATTCGCTTTTGCTCCTCAATATCTTGTGGTAACGAAATCGGCATTTCGTTGAATATTTTATCTGTTATAGCAAACCTATCAGAACGCGCACCAGAATTGCCATTAAATCTCATGAAAGGATACCAACAACTTGTTTGAAAAAACCATTCCAAGTAACTTAAATCTACATTATTAGGTCTGAATACATAATAGAGAGGTGACATCGCTCCTGATCTTTCAAGCTTATTCCTTTTAATTGGACCAAATGGTGCAGTTGTTGAAATTCGCGGATTATACACAAAATCATTAGGTTCCACGACATAATATCCATCTATATTTTCGGTGTTAGCAATATCTTTATCAAAGAAATCTCTCTGTGAAATAATGCCATATTCTGCTGAGTTTGTAAAAACCTCGTCAACCACAACATCTTGATTTTTCTTGGTTACTTTGTCTGAGATTTCTCCCAGCTTACGCTGTTCCCAAGCAATAGCATTTTAAACTAACAAAATATTTAAATTTCTGTCTTAGTGAAATTTATTAGAAGTCAAAGAGAAAAATAATAACGCTTGGGAACAGCGTAAGTTGGGAGATATGGGTTCAACTTTCAATGGATTATCTGGAAAAACGAAGGACGATTTTGGACATGGGGAAGCTAAATTTATAACATATATGAATGTTTTTTCTAATCCTATTGCGGATTTGACAATGACAGAATCTATAGAAATAGATAAAAAACAAAAATCCGTTAAGGCAGGCGATGTTTTTTTTACAACTTCATCTGAAACCCCTGATGAAGTTGGAATGTCAAGTGTAATGCCTGAAGATGCCGATAATATCTACCTAAATAGCTTTTGCTTTGGATACAGACCTACTGAAAAATTTGATTTAAATTATCTGGCATATGTTTTACGAGCAGATTCATTTAGAAAAGAAATGACTTTTTTGGCTCAAGGAATATCAAGATATAATATTTCCAAAAATAAGGTTATGGAGGTTTGCATTCCAGTCCCTACTATAGAAGAACAAACTAAAGTTGGTAGGTATTTTCGTAACCTCGACCACCTTATCACCCTTCATCAGCGTAAGTTAGACCATGTAAAGGATTTGAAAAAATCCATGCTCCAAAAAATGTTTCCAAAAAATGGTCAGCTATATCCGGAGGTGCGATTCCCTGAATTTACTGACGCTTGGGAACAGCGTAAGCTTGGAGATGTACTGGTGCTTTTAAAAGATGGGACACATGGCACTCACAAGGATTCCGAATCTGGTCCATTACTTTTAAGTGCTAAAAATATAAAAAACGGAACTATTCAGTGGGATGAATCAGACAGAAGAATATCAGAAGATGAGTACAATAACATACATTCCAACTTCAAACTTCAAAAAGGTGATGTGCTTTTAACTATTGTTGGTTCAATTGGCGAAACAGCGATTTTAAGCCAATCTAAAGGTGTTACATTCCAAAGAAGTGTTGCTTTTTTGAGACCTTCTGATAAGATTTCTTCGGAATTTTTGTATTCTGAAATTCAAGGGCAGAAATTTCAGAAGGCACTTAATGTTAGAAAATCAACATCGGCACAGCCTGGAATATACCTCGGAGATTTAGGAACAATACCAATTGAGTTTCCAACATCTGATGAAGAACAGATGCAAATTGGTTCATATTTCCAGAATCTCGACAACCTTATCACCCTTCATCAGCGTGAGTTAGATCACCTCAAATTATTAAAAAAAGGCATGTTACAACAAATGTTTGTATAAGAAAAAGAAAGGACAGAAAAAATGAGCGATTTAAATACTATATCATCCCAAGTGTGGGCAATGGCTAATGAATTAAGGGGCACTATGGATGCCTCAGAGTATAAAAACTATATTTTGGCATTTATGTTTTACAGATATTTGTCTGAACATCAGGAACAATATTTGGTTTCAAACAATGTAATTGACCTTGAAGAAGGACAGACAGTAAACGATGCTTACAAAGAACAGGCAGTCGGAGATGACTTGGAAGATTACATCAAAGATATATCGTCTGCCCTCGGTTATGCAATTGAACCAAATGACACATGGGCTTCTCTTGTGGAAAGAGTTGAAAACAGCGAAGTTATACCGAGTGATTATCAGACGATTTTTGCAAATTTTGATGAGCATGCAAAGCTTAACAAAGAGGCAGAAAAGGATTTTAGGGGCGTTTTTAATGATGTAAACCTCGGTGATTCAAGACTCGGTTCTTCAACAAACGAGCGTGCAAAATCTTTGAGTAATATCGTAAGATATGTTAATTATGTTAAGTATAAGTCAGATGAGGGCAAAGATATTCTCGGAGAAATTTATGAATTTTTAATTGGCAGATTTGCCGCATCTGCAGGAAAAAAAGGCGGAGAATTTTATACTCCTCATGAGGTGTCAAAGGTTTTGGCGAAAATAGTTACCGATGATGTCAAAGAATCAGACAGCGTATTCAGTGTTTATGATCCCACCTGTGGTTCAGGCTCTCTGCTTTTGACAGTTCAGGACGAAGTACCGGGCGGAAACAATACAGGTGCTGTTAAGTTTTACGGACAGGAACTCAACACAACTACATACAACCTTGCACGAATGAATTTAATGATGCACGGAGTATCATTCCAGAATATGAGCTTATCAAATGCCGACACTCTCGAGAGCGATTGGCCGGACGGTCCCGATGTAAAGGGTATTGACCACCCCCGTTCATTTGATGCTGTCGTTGCTAATCCGCCGTATTCGGCACATTGGGATAACAGCGAAACCAAGTTGAAAGATCCACGCTTTAAGGATTACGGAAAGCTTGCGCCAAAGACAAAGGCTGATTATTCATTTGTCCTTCATGGCTTGTATCATCTTAATGAGGAGGGAACAATGGCAATCGTTCTCCCTCACGGTGTTCTTTTCAGAGGTGCAGCGGAAGGAACTATCCGACAGAATTTAATTGAACATCCAAGCGGAAATCGCATTTATGCTATCATCGGTTTGCCGTCAAATCTTTTCTACGGAACAGGTATTCCCACTATTATTATGGTGTTAAAAAAGAAACGCACAGGCAAAGATATATTGTTTATTGATGCGTCAAATGATTTTAAAAAGGAAAAAAATCAGAACAAGCTTACTGCAGAGAATATTGACAAAATTATTTCAACATACCGTGAAAGAAAGGATGTTCCAAAATATGCACATTTAGCAAGCATTGAGGAAATTCGCCAAAATGATTATAACCTCAATATTCCTCGTTATGTAGATACAACTGAGGAAGAAGAGGAAATTGACATTGATGAGGTCAGAAAGTTAATTGCTCAGGATAAAAAGGAAATTAAGGAATTAGAGGCTCAAATTGCAGAACAGTTTAAATTGCTTGGTATTTAAATAATTACATTTAACAGAGAAAGCTTGCAACATTTTTGTAGTTGCAAGCTTTTTTCCTATCATCAGCGTGTTAATGTTGTTTATGAGTTAAGATTAGATAAAGACCGCATTATGATGTCAATATCCTTGCTTTCCAGTTCCTGAATGATATGAAGATAAGTTTTTTGTGTGGTTGTCATATTTGAGTGACCTAATCTTCGGGCAACACTTGCAATCGACACTCCGGCAAAAAGCAAGAGCGATGCATGTGTATGGCGCAGTCCGTGGATTGATATTATAGGTACTTCTGCATTGCGGCAATGTTTTGCGAGAATACTGTTTGCAGTAGAATTATATACCTTTTTGCTTACAAAAATAGGTTTATCTTCCGGCAAAGGTTTAATTAGTTCCGCAAATTGAATTACCGTTTGCCAATCCAAAGGAATTTTTCTGACAGAAGATTCATTTTTGGTAGGGAGAAAGCCTCCGTTACCCTTATAATCCCATGTTTTTGAAACAGATAACAGTTGTCGGCTTAAATCAAAATCTTTTGGAGTAAGTGCCAAAGCCTCAGAAAAACGCATGCCTGTTTTTGCAATCAGCAGGATAAACCAGTCCATGTTGATTTGCTCTGTAAGATTAAGATCATCTAACAATTTATGAAGTTCGTACTGATTTAAAAATTTTGGCTTCTTTTCACGAGGTGTCTTACCTTTGATGATAGCTTTTCTCGTTGGATCGTGAAGAATTAAACCTTCATCTACGGCATCAAGAATTGCACATTTTAAATGATGATGAAAGTCCATGGTTGTTTGTCTTTCGTGTTCGGTTGCATAATCATTTAATAGTTTTTGATATGTAATGCGGTCAAGGTTGCTTATTTCAAGTTCAGGTATCAATTTTACTAACCACTGATGAGCCATATTGTATTTATTCATCGTTACCGGTCGGATAGCCCCCTCCTTATATACAGAAATCCACTGCTTATAGTAATCGCAAAATAACATGTCGCTTTTGATAATGGTGTTTTGCATATGTCAGCACCCCTTTTAAAATAATTAATTCACACGCCAATGCAGGATTATAACCATTATCGAATAATACTATGGCATTAGTCAAATTTATTGCACCCAACTTACGCTGATGAAGGGTGATAAGGGTATCGACTTGTTGAAAACACTCTGTAATTCTTTTTTGCTCCTCTTTTTGTAACGGTAAGCTAATCTTGACATCTGTGAAAAAAGCCTTAACATCTACATTCAATAATCCATGATTTCTTGCACCTTCAGCACATATTGTAGCAACATCATGATACCAATTCAGTGTGTCAAAAAAACATTCTAAATAATCTGAATCGACCTCATCTGAGGTAATATCAAAACATACATATAATGTAGATAAACAGCCTTTTTCATATTCATTTAGTCGCTTTATAGAACCATAGTCAAATCCATTAGAATAACTTTTATTATATGCAAATTCCCCTTTCTTCAAAAGATAATAATTTGTCATATCTTTAGCTGCAACTACTTTGTTAAAAAAATCTCTCTGGTCAATTAAGCCATATTGCGATGCAATCGTGAGGGGCAAATCTGATTCATTACC
>OHTA01001655.1_pt1 | contig 10865 bp, 8 predicted proteins | sample 1578851 | NCBI WGS metagenome assembly OHTA01 (sample SAMEA3879578, study PRJEB24766) | human gut metagenome | biome: human-associated habitat; feature: feces | place: USA | collected 1985/1987 | reverse complement strand
TTGACATATCCGTCTACAGTATCTGCGCCGAATGCTTCCTCCTTCGGAGTAAACAAAACGGTGAAGGCCATGGACTTCTTCTCGGGTCCTACCTGTAATCCCTCATAGACATCGAAGAGTTCTACGGACTCCACGAAGCTGCTGGCTTCCGCGATGGCCTTCTCTACCTCGCCACAGGTAACGGACTTGCTCATTACCAGTGCCAGGTCTCTGGTCTCCTTCGCGAACCTGGAGATCGGTGTGAAGGTGGGAACCTTGCCGTATACAGGACGCAGGGCTTTCAGATCGATCTCTGCGATGTATGCGGACTCACGCATGTCTTCTTCCTTCTGGATCTCGTAGGTCAGCTGACCTAAGTAGCCGATCTCTTCGCCGTTGTACAGGATCTTTGCGGTACGATAAGGATGCAGGAAGGTCTTCTTGTCCTCTACATATTCGAAATCAATGAACAGCGTCTCTGCTACCGTGTCTACCAGACCTTTCAGGGTGAAGAAATTCTCTTCCTTACCCCAGATACCGATGCAGATGGTCTCTCTCTCATCGGGATACTCGGTCAGAGGCAGATCCTTAGGGATGAATTTATTGCCGATCTCGTATACTCTGCCTTCCAGACAGCCGTTCTTCTGATTACGGGCGATGGCATGAATCATCTGAGGTGCCAAAGTGGTACGCATCAGGGACAGATCCTCGTTGATCGGGTTGATCAGGCGGATTGCCTTTCTCTCCGGTGCATCCTCAGGCAGGCCTAACAGATTCAGATCGGAAGGAGAGAAGAAGGAATAATGTACACCCTCAAATGCGCCCTGTGCACATAATGCTCTCTTGATCTTAAGCTCGGTCTTCTGTTTGGTATTCATGCCGCCGCTGGTTACAGCTGCTGCCGCGAGGAAGGTCGGTGTTACGTGGTCGTAACCGTACATACGGATCACTTCCTCGGCAACATCCGGATAATCCTCGGCCAGCTCCAGCAGCGGGCTGGCCATGCCGTAAACACCCGCGTCGCCGCTGCACACCAGCGCGACCCGCTTGCCGGTGCGGGCCTTTTCCAGCGCCCAGCGGCAGCGGTCGATCTCCTGCGTCATGCCGGTAGCATAGTATTCCTCGCAGGGGAACTCGGGCTCGATCAGGTCAATGTAAAGCTTGTAGCCGCAGATCGCATCCGCATGTTCAAGGGCGCTCTGGGCTTCCTGGGTCAGATAAAAAACATCACCGGGGCCAAGGCCCACCACGTAAACAACATTCTCGGGCCGGTCCATGTCCCATTCATCCATCTCAAATTCGTACCTGTCAGACATGCTGCCACCTCCAATCCGGGGCGAAGGGCCGCGCAGCCAGCGCAAAGGTCACGCCAGTGCGGGCAAATTTGTGAAAAACCAGCGGCCCGCCTGCAGCCAGCACCGCAGCCCGCTCGCAGACGTTATCCACGCCGGTGACGCTCTGCACAAAGGCCGAGGGCGTAAAGCTGCCGGGGGCCTGCCGCAGCTGTTCCGCCGTGAAAAACTCCACAGGCCAGCCTCGACTCTGGCAAAAGGCCAGAAGGCCCGCCTCGTTCTGCTTTAGATCGATGCTGGCCGCCGCCGCGATGCACTGCGGGGCAAAGCCTGCCTGTGCGCAGAAGGCCGCAAAGGCTTCGGCCAGCGTGTCGGCGCCGGTGCCGCGCCTGCACCCCACCCCCAGCACGCCGATGCGCGGCACAAGATGCAAAGCATCTCCCGCCGGGCACAGGGTGAGGGCAAGCTCCGGGGCCGCTGCATCTTCTGCAAGGCCCGCAGGCAGGCTGCCCGCAATGGGCCAGTCGGATGCAAACCGCACCGTTCTGCCCGCCAGCAGTGCGCCGCTGACCTTTTTGATGCGCTCCGGCTCCAGCACGGCACAGTTCTGGTGTCTGGCCCATTCATCCACCGCAAACACACCGTTTGCATCCGTGGCAGTGGTAATGACCGGCACCGCGCCACACACAGCGGCCAGCCTCCGCGCCAGCTCGTTGGCCCCGCCCAGATGGCCGGAGAGAACGGGCACCGCAAAGCGTCCGCACTCGTCCAGCACCACCACCGCCGGGTCAGACGCCTTGCTTTTGCAGTGGGGCGCAATGGCCCGCACCGCAATGCCCACCGCGCCCACAAAAATAAGGGCATCACTATGTGCAAACTGCCGGGCCGTCCAGTCCGCAAGGCCCGGCTGCCCGGGCTCATGGCCGCAGCGGGCCACGCTGCCGGGATATTCTGCGGCCAGCTTTTCCGCCAGCACAAGGCCCTTTGCCGTAAAGGCAAGGTAGGCCCGGGTCACTGGTCTGTCCCCCTGCGGAACTCGGTGGTAAAGGCCGGGTCGTACAGCTTGCTGCGCTCGTAGTTCCGGCCCAAAAAGTCACCCACCACGATGAGCGCCGTTTTGGTGATGCCCGCTGCATGAACGCTTTCCGCCAGCGTGCCCACAGTGCAGCGGACGGTCCGTTCTTCCGGCCATGTGGCCTTGTACACCACCGCTGCCGGGGTATCCGGCGTGTAGGCTCCGCCCGCCAGAAGTGCCTGCTGCACCTTTTCCACAAGGCCGATGGACAAAAAGATCACCATGGTCGCCCCATGGGCGGCAAGGCCTGCCAGCTTTTCCTTTTCCGGCACCGGGGTGCGGCCCTCCATGCGGGTGATGATGACGGTCTGGCTCACGGTGGGCAGGGTGTACTCGGCGTTCAGCGCCGCTGCCGCGCCGCAGAAGCTGGAAACACCGGGGGTATCATCGTAGCGGATGCCCTCGGCGTCCAGCACATCCATCTGCTCCCGGATGGCACCGTACAGGCAGGGGTCGCCGGTGTGCAGACGCACAGTGGTGCGGCCTGCGGCCTCCATCTGCCGCATTACCGCCAGCACCTGTTCCAGCGTCATTTCGGCGCTGTTGTAAACCGCACAGTCTTCTCTGGCAAGGCCCAGCAGCGCCGGGTTGACCAGGCTGCCCGCATAGATGATGCAGTCGGCTGCCTGCAGAAGGGCCGCACCGCGCCGGGTGATCAGGTCCGGGGCACCGGGGCCTGCGCCTACAAAATGTATCATAACATCACTCCTTTACCAGAACGGTGGTAAAATATCCCGGCTGGACCTGCGGCTGTCCGCAGGAAAGGTCCGGGCAGACCTGTTCATCCGGCAGGCCGCAGTTGCACACAAGGGCGCTGTTTTCAAGCCTGCCAGCCTGTTCCAGCGCAGCCAGCAAAGCGGGCAGCTGCCTGCCGGTCTTCATCAATACTTTGGTACCGGGCGTATCCAGCACGCGGCCCGCCCAGCTGCCCGGCGCAATGGTGAGCGGCGCATCCATGCCGCCGGTCAGCGGCACATTCAGCCGTGCCGCCGCCGCACAGAAGCTTGGCACCCCCGCCGCCATGGCGGTGGGATAGCCCTCTGCTTCCAGAAGGCACTGCAGATAGCCAAAGGTGGCATAGATGGAAACGTCCCCAAGATTCAGCATGGCAGTGTCCTGCCCGGCATCCAGATAAGGCCGCACCGCCTGCACTGCCTCTTTGTGGGAAGCCGCCAGCACGGCCGGGTCGCGGCTCATGGCAAAGTGCAGCGGGATGATGGTCTTGCCGTCCAGCGCTTTTCCCAGCGCACTGCGGGCGATGTCCAGCGCCAGCATCTGGCCGGAAGAAGTCTGCGGCGCAGCCAGTACCGGGCATTTCCGGATCAGCCGCACCGCCTGCAGGGTCAGCAGCTCCGGGTCGCCGGGGCCTACGCTGACGCCGTAAAAGGTGCCTTTCAGTTCTGCCATTCCTTCATCAGCTCCTTTGCAATACGGGTCTCGCCCAGCGGGCCGTGCTGGTTGGAAAAGAGCACCGCGCCCACCCGGAACGCCCCGCCTGCCCGTCGGTCCAGATGCATCTGGATGGCCGCAAGGATGCTTTCCAGCACCGGGCCGCGCAGCCCTGCGCCGTCCAGAATGTCAAGGCAGGCATCCGTGGTGGCGGCGTCCATCAGGGCAGCGCACACCTCACGCGCGGCCCCGCACAGCGCCGCATGGGCACAGAACACCTCGGCACGGCCATCCGCCGTGTGGGAATGGGTGTTCATGACCCCTGCCGCCAGCTTGCAGAGCTTGCCCACATGTCCCACCAGAAGCACCTGTTCAAATCCTGCCGTTGCCGCCATATCCAGCGTATCCCCGATGAAGTTGGAGGTCTTGACCACCGGGAACCGCTCGAACTGCGGCAGAGCAGAGGCCAGATAGTCCAGCCCGTAGTTGCCGGGTGCCAGCACCAACCGCCGGGGGCCGGGAGCATTTTTTGCCCGCAGCGCAGCCTGATTCATTTCCAGCTGGATGGTATCCAGAATCGCCTGCTGGCTCATGGGCTCCACGATGCCGCTGGTGCCCAGCACGGAAAGCCCGCCCTCCACCCCGATGTGCGGGTTGAAGGTGCGCTTTGCGGTCTCGGCACCGCCCTCGATGGAAATGGTCACTGCAAAGCCGCCGGTGTAGGCAGCATTTTCAGCTTCCCGTTCCAGCGCCTCGGCGATCATCCGGCGCGGCACATGGTTGATGGCGGCTTCCCCTACGGGCTGGTCAAGGCCGGGCTTCGTCACCCGGCCCACCCCCTCGCCGCCAAAGATGCGCACGCCGGAGGCATCCGGTTCCAGCACCACTGACGCGACCACCGGCAGGCCCGTGGTCACATCCACATCGTCGCCGCCGTCCTTGCGGATGGCACATGCGGCACCCGTGTCCGTTCTGCGGCACCAGAGGGGAGCCACCTCCACCACGATGCCCTTGGGCGTGCGCAGGGCCACCGTTTCCGGTTCGCGGCCGGTCAGCAGCAGACGCGCCGCCCCGGCAGCCCCCAGCGCGGCACAGGTGCCGGTGGTGTAGCCGCAGCGCAGCAGCTTCTGGCCGCTGCGGACGTAATGCTCAAACTGCGGCTTTCCGGCGGGTGCCTTTTCGGCTTCCGGCTCCGGCGTGCCGAACAGAGCCGTGTACTGCTGTTCGGTCAGGCCGTACAAAGCGCGGATGTTCTCCGGCTGAAACGCCTGTTCCGGGGTCAGCACGCCGGAAACACCGCCGGGCGAAACACACACCACCGTATCCGCTATTTTTTCGGCCAGTTCCAGCTCGTGCAGGCTCAGGATCACCGCCAGCTGGCCGGTATGGGCCAGCTCCTTTAAAATGGTGAGCAGCTCGATCTTGCCCTTGATATCCAGAAAAGAGGTCGGTTCGTCCAGCAGGATCACTTCCGGCTGCTGGCACAGGGCCCGGGCCAGCAGGATGCGCTGGCGCTGGCCGTCGCTGATGCGGTTAAAATCCCGGTCTGCCAGCTGCGCCGCGCCCACCAGCTCCAAGGCTCTGTGCACCTGCTGCCTGTCCTCGGCAGACAAAATGCCCAGCCGTCCGGTGTAGGGATAGCGCCCCGCCGAAACAAAATCAAAGCAGGTGGTCAGCTCCATCCGGCGGCTGTGCGGGGCCATGAGGGCCAGCTTCTGCGCCCGCTGGGTACCGGTGTAATCGGCAAGGCTTCTGCCTTCCAGCAGCACCGTGCCGCCCATGGGGGCCAGCTGACCCGCCAGCGTGCGCAGCAAGGTGGATTTGCCTGCGCCGTTGGGGCCGATGAGGGTCAGGATCTGACCCGGCTGCACCCCGAGGCAAATATCCGAGAGCAGCGGTGTCTTGCCGTAGCCGATGGCAAGACCCTGTGCTCCGCACAAAAAATGTTCCTTCATCGTGCACCCTCCTGACTGCGCCGCACCAGCAGCCAGATGACCACCGGTGCACCGAACACGGCCGTGACCGAGCTGATGGACAGCTCTGTGGGCGCAAACAGACTGCGGGCCAGCAGGTCGCAGAACAGGCAGAAAGCCGCACCGCCCAGACAGCACCCGGGCAGCACATGCAGCGGCTTTGCGCTGCCCAGCAGCTGCTTTACAAGGTGCGGCACCGCGATGCCCACAAAGGAGATCGGCCCCGCAAAGGCAGTGACACAGGCGGCCAGCAGACTGGAAAGCAGCACCAGCACCGCCGAGAAGAGCCTGACGTTCACGCCAACACTGCGGGCATACTCCTCGCCCATCTGGTAGGCCGCCATAGGTTTGGAGAGCAGAAAGGCAGCTGCCAGCACAGGCAGCGTCACCAGTGCCGCCGCCTGCACATTGGCCCATGTCATGCCGGAAAAGCTGCCCTGCGACCAGTTGTGCAGGTTGACGATGTTGGAGTCCTGTGCAAAGGCCACCACGATGTCGGTGATAGCGGAACAGATGTAGCCGATCATCACACCGCAGATGACCAGAATGCTCATGCGCTGCACCCGCCGGGCCACCGCCAGCACAAAGGCCATGGCCGCCATGGCGCCCGCAAAGGCCGCCACGATCATGGTGGCCGAGCTGGTCAGCATCCCGCGGTCCAGAAACACCACCATGGTCAGAGCCACCGCCAGCTTTGCGCCGCTGGAAACGCCCATGACAAAGGGCCCGGCAATGGGGTTTGCAAAAAAGGTCTGCAGAAGGTATCCCGCTGCGCTGAGGGCTGCCCCCAGCAGCGCCGCCATGACCGCGCGGGGCAGGCGCAGCTGCAGGATGATGTTCCCCGCAAGCACATCGCCGCCCTTGCCCAGCAGCGCCGTCAGCACCGCTCCCGGTGCAAGGGATACACTGCCCCAGAACAGGTTCAGCGCAAAAAGCACCGCTACGGCTGCCGCAAGGGCAATATAGGCGGCTGCAAGGCGTCTGGTACGGGTCATAGGCTTTCCTTTCTGTAAAGTTTTTCTGCTTTAATCCACATGGGTGAGGAATTTCAGTTCACCGGCGGCAGGTGTGCCCTCGGTAAACACCCGGTTCATGTCCACGATCAGGTCTGCCAGCTCCATGCTCTGCTGGAACAGGCTCTGGGTGGTGCACCACACCTGACCGTTCTGCACCGCTTTGAACTCGTTCAGCAGCGGGAAACGCTCGGTCAGCTGGCTCACCGATGCGATCATGCCCTCAATGGCGCTGTTGTAGATGAGCACATCGGCATCCTTTGCGCCTGCATAGAAGTCCTCAAGCGGCAGGTTCATGGTAGCAAGGCTGTTGCCATTGTCCGTCAGGTCCGCAAAGACATAGCTGCCGCCCGCCATTTCGATCATGCGGGCCACATAGTCACTGCCCTTGCGCACAGTGGCAAGGTTGTTGGTGGTCAGCGAGAAAAAGGCGCAGCTTTTTCCCGTAGGTTCCTGCGAGAGGATGGGCTGAACGGCTGTCTCCTGCGCGGAAAACACCTGCTCGGCCTGTTCTTCCCTGCCCAGCAGGATGCCGTAAAGCTTGATCCACTCCATGCGGGCCAGCGGGTCGCTCTCGTAGCTGGAACGCTCCACCAGCACCGGGATGCCAAAGTGTTCCAGCTGTTCCTTTACCTCTGGCGTGTGCAGGATCATGGTATTCTCAATGGCAAGGCGGCAGCCCGCCGCCAGGATCTGCTCGTAATCCGGGGCGCTGTACTTGCCTGCATACGCGATTTTTCCCTCTTCCATGGCCTGCTGCACCGCGGGCAGATACCAGCCCTCGGCCTTGGTGCCGGAAAAGGCCACGCTGTCCAGTGCGTCCAGATGCAAAAGCAGATCCATCACCGAGGTGGAGACCAGATAAATATTCTCCACCGGCTGGCGCAGCACAGTCACGTCAGCAGGCAGACTGTCCACCTCCGCAGCATCTTCCGGCACAACAAGGAACCGTGCATCCGACTCCGCAATGGTCAGCATGGTATATCCGCCCTCATAGCAATCCGCCGTGAACTGCTGCGCATAGTCCAGCTGGTAATGATGGGATAAAACAAGACTTTCCGTATTGGCAGGCTGAGCCTTGCTGCTGCAGCCGGTCAGCGTCAGCACCGCAGCAGGGATCAGTTTCAGAAATTGGTTGCGAGTGATCTTCATAGGTAACTCCTTCCGTCACGGCTAGCGCCGCGCCACCTCCCTCATAGAGGGAGGCTTTGGCAGTACGGTAAAGTTTATCTTTTTGCCAAAGAAGGTGACTGGAGGAGTCACTTCAGACTTGCGGAATCAAAGGTCAGCGTGTACTCGATCTCGTGGGGGGTGCTCATGGCCACGGTGTCGGCGGTGACGTCCAGTGCCGTGTCCAGCGCGGCAACGGGGATCTCAAAGGTGGAATTGCCATCGGTGTTGGTGGGCAGATACTTCTCGCCGTCCACGAGCATATAGTCGTAGTTGGGGCTGCTCCACACGATGGCAGCGGTCATTTTGCCATCTGCCACGGTCAGGGCAGCGGGGCTCTCCACGGTGGCACGGCCAGAGCCGCCTTCCAGCGTCACCTCACAGGTGTAGGTGCCGTCGGCGGGAGCTGCGGTGCCAGCCTGTTGGACCGCGTTGCGCACGCTGACGACATGATCGTACCACTTGCCCTTGGTGCCCAGAATGGCCAGATCAAAGTCGGCATCCACGGCAGAGACCGGGATATCAAAGCCGTACACCTCCTCCGAGGTGCCGTCGGAGTAGGTGACGGTGTCGGTGGTGGGCTGCAGCCAGTCGGACGCGTTGGCTGCGGCGTCCGCAGCCTTGCCCAGATACAGGTTGACGATGTGGGTGGAAGCCAGACTGACGTGGAAGGTCATCTGGCCATTCTCCACGGTCAGGGTGCCCTTGCCGTTGCAGGCTTCGTTGGCATGGAACATGGAGCTGTCGGTGTCAAAGTCGGCGGTATACACACCGTCCGGGAGAGCGGCAGTCTCAACGGCAGAAGAAGCCACAGAAGAAACAGCCTCTGTGCTGGCAGCGCCGGACGCCGCAGAAGATGCCGTGGAAGAAGCGCCGCAGCCCGCCAGCAGGCTCAGTGCCAGAGAAGCAGCGACAACACAGGAAAAAACGCGTTTCATAGGAAATACCTCTACATTATAAAAATCAGCTTTTATTATACCATTGTTCCGATAAAAAATGAACCCTCTCCACCGGGTGCCGCAAAGCGGCCGCGAAACGGAGAGGGTTCGTTTGATCAACCGTTCAGAGAATCGATCGCCGCCTTGGTGTGGGCGACATACAGCTTCTGGACATCCTCGATCTCACCCAGACCAGCGATCTGGCAGTCAACCGACTCAAATGCATCGGAAGCGTTGAACATGCTCAGCCAGGAATCATCCTCCGAACCGGCCATGTCGTTGTTGGCGTGATCGCCGGCAACCACCATCAGCGGGCGCAGGATCACCTTGGTGTAGCCTGCAGCCTTGACGGCCTCGATGACGTTCTCGCAGGCAGTCTCCTCCGGCTCGCCCTCAACGGTGCCAATGAACACATTGTCATAGCCCAGAGTCTGCATGGTGGTCTGCATCTGGCTGTAGCTCACCTTTGCGGTGTGCGAGGTGCCGTGGCCCATAAAGACAAAGGCGACCTTGTCCGCCGCAGCGGCATCCAGACTGTCGTAGCCGGCTTCCTTCACGGCAGCAGCGGTGACAGCCTTGGCAACGTCTTCCTTATCCTGATTGATGATGGTGGCATCGGAGCCGACCTCACCCAGCAGGGGCTCAGCTACAGCGACAGATTCAAACTTGTCGCGGTAGGTGTCGATCATTTCCATCATTTCGTCGTACTCAGCGCCGTGCATCAGGTGGGTGGGCTGGACGACAAGGTTCTTCACACCGTTTGCCACAGCGCGGTCCATGGCCTGCTGCATGTTGTCGATCTTTTCGCCGTCACGGGCCTGCACATGGTTGATGATGATCTGTGCGGTGAAGGCGCGGCGCACGCTCCAGTCCGGGTATGCGGCCTGCAGGGCATCCTCGATGCCCTTGATGTCCTTCACGCGGCTGTCGTTGAAGGAGGTGCCGAAGGAGACCACCAGCAGCTCGTTGTCGCCGATGTCGTCCTGATTGCGGGCATCGTCCTTGGAGGCATCGCCGGTGTCACGGCCAAAGTAGTCGGGATCAGCGTTCTCGCCTTCCACCAGTTCCTTCTGGGCGTCGGTCAAAGCATCCCATGCAGCCTTGGCGGCTTCGCACTGGGCGTCGGTGTCATCATTGCGCTCCTGCACATAGATGGCATCGATCAGGTCTGCCACATTCTTTGCTGCCATTTCGTCAGCCTCCTCGCTGCTCGCTTCGCTGGAAGCGGCAGACGCAGCGGTGCTGGATGCAGTGCCGGAAGCAGCACCGCCGCAGCCGGTGAGCACACCGGCGCACAGGGCCAGAGCCGTAACGGCTGCAGCCAGCTTCTTGGTTTCGATCTTTCTCATTGTCTTGTCCTTTCCTGTGGATAAATTGCGGCCGAACCGAACAAAGGGTACAGGAAAGTGAGGTAAAAAAGAGGCCCTTTTGTCCTGCGGATGGCATGACAAAAAGACCTCTGATTTTTTCAGGGCTTTTTGGTACAACCAATTCCTCGTGATCTGGGGCTCAGGCCCCCGTACCAACAGCAGGCAGGTTTCCTGACTGAAAGATCGCCGCCCGGCGCCGCCTTCCCGGAGCAATGCTCCAGTGGCCGGTGCACACAGCACCCTGACGCGGACTCCCTTATCACAGTGACGAGATCGTGCGGGATCTGCACCCGCTTCCCTTTTACCCTTCCCACCGCGCAAAGCGGCAGAAGGCACCTGCTGTTTTCTGTTCAGTTCGTCCGGAATTATAACATAGAATTGCTCAGAATGCAATCCAAAGCCGCAGGATCTGCCGCTTATCCAATAAATATTTTTGCAGCAAAAAAGACGGATGTCCGCCGTTTTCGCACAAAGCCAGCCGCATTGCCACACCCCGCCTTCGACGGGTGCAAAAAAGCTTTGAAGAAAAAAGTAAAAAACAGTTGACAAAATCCATTTCCCATGCTAAAATAAGCAAGTCGTCCGGCGAACGGACGCACAAAAATGAATATGGGCGTGTTCCCGAGTGGCCAATGGGGACAGACTGTAAATCTGCTGCTTTCAGCT
>OHTA01001652.1_pt1 | contig 10881 bp, 8 predicted proteins | sample 1578851 | NCBI WGS metagenome assembly OHTA01 (sample SAMEA3879578, study PRJEB24766) | human gut metagenome | biome: human-associated habitat; feature: feces | place: USA | collected 1985/1987 | reverse complement strand
AGGCTGTTTTTGAAATAAACTTCTGATTTATTATCCCTATCCCCCTTAGGACACTCTGATAGCTTTGCCTCTTTACATTGGATTTCTTTTGAATTGTTTTTTATAATTACAATGATGTTTCGGGAGGGGCAAGCAAGGCAAGTGATAGGTGTTCTTTTACAAAGATTAGCGATAACAACAAGGATTGGTGCAACGGGAGGGGCAAGCAAGGCAAGGATGCCTTAGCGTGTGTGCCCATAGTTTCGCATGGATGCGAAACCAAAAAGCACACACAGACCCTCACCCTACGAAAAGCGAATAGGATAGTGCGAATGTGAAAGCGTATCGTGAATATAGATGTTGGCATTACGAAAAGTGAGTGGGATAGTGCGGTTTTGGAAGGGTTGGTGCAGGGAGTAAGAGATTGAAATGATGGGAGTGCTACCGTAAAAGCTTCTACGCATTCACAATCCCCACCGTCACGGCTCGGAATAGTTTCTGAATTATAAAGGCAGGAATATCTGAATACTGTACAGCAAGCGAAAAAATTGTATCAGCCGTGCCACCTCCCCTTTTTCGAGGGGAGGCAAGGGTGTTGGCGATTTGCTACATTTTGCGAAACCGGCAAAGCGTTCATTAAAAGGCAAGAGTGTTGGCGATTTTCGATGGATAGTGCGGTTTTGTGAAGGGTTGGCGAGGTGCGAGGGATGGTGAAATATTTCACTGCGTGGGCTTTAATAATAATCGGTTTATCGACAGAGTAAGACCGCACCTGTGATGAGGTGCGGTCTTTTTATATGGCGGACTTTTATAATATAAGACAGATAAGCCCGTTACAGCCGTCATTGATAATCCTCTGTATCGCCTCCTGCAGTTTTGCTCTTGCGTCATCGGGCATACGGCTCAGCTTATTGTGCAGGCCCTCGTTTACAAGCTCGTGGAGCGATTTTCCGAAAATATTGCTTTCCCATATCTTTGTGGGATTTTCCTCAAATTCTCTGAGAAGATACCTTACAAGATCCTCCGATTGCTTTTCACTGCCGACTATCGGGTTTACCTCAGTGTTAATATTTGCAAGGGTCATATGAATTGACGGGGCTGACGCTTTGAGCCTTACGCCGAATTTTCCGCCCTGCTTTACAATTTCGGGTTCTTCAAGGGTAAGCTCTTCGGCAGACGGCATTACTATTCCGTATCCTGTGGCTCTGACCTGCTCAAGTGCGGTGCTGACTTTTTCGTACTCTTTCTTGATTCTCGCAAGTTCAATCATACAAGGCATAAGGTCGCCCTCGTCGCTAAGCTCGATGCCTGTGGTTTCGCCAAGCACCTTGTAGAAAAGCTCCTGCCCCAGCTCCACTGTGACATAGGCTGTTCCCGAGCCAAGCTCCGTTTTATCCTTACTGCAACGGCTGACGCTTTCGCACTGCCCTATTTTGCCCGTGAAGCTGTCTAAATCACCCATACAGGAGATATTTTCCGCAGATGTCCTCACAGCTTCGAATACCTGCTTTTTCAGGTAATGGTCATTATCGAGGGACGCTAACCACTTCGGCAGTTTTATGCCTATCTCTCTTACAGGAAAGCCCATCAGCACATCTGACAGCAGTTCCTTTATATTTTCTTCGGTGATGTAAAGGCAATTCAGCGGTGTAACGGTACAGCCGTACTTTTCTGAAAGCCTGCAAGCAAGTTCTTTTGATTCTTCCGATGAGGGATCGCTGCAGTTAAGCACTACGGTAAACGGCTTTTTTATGCTTTTCAGCTCGTTTATCACACGCTCCTCCGCCGCCTCGTATTCCTCTCTCGGAATATCGGTGATACTGCCGTCTGTGGTTACCACAAGTCCTATGGTGCTGTGTTCTGTGATTACCTTATGAGTACCGACCTCCGCCGCCATATTGAACGGCACTTCCTCGTCAAACCATGGTGTTTTGACCATTCTCGGCGCTTCGTTTTCTATATAGCCCTTTGCGCCGGGAACTATGTAGCCTACGCAGTCGATAAGTCTTACATTCATTTCCACGCTTTCGTCAACGGTGATACTTACCGCTTCCTCAGGCACGAATTTCGGCTCTGTGGTCATTATCGTTTTTCCTGCCGCAGACTGAGGAAGCTCATCCACTGCCCTTTCCCTGCGGAATTCGTCTTCGATTGACGGTACGACCAGCACGTTCATAAACCTGCTGATAAAGGTCGATTTCCCCGAACGGACGGGACCGACAACTCCTATATAGATATTTCCGCCTGTTCGCTCGGAAATATCCTTATAAATTGATTTTGGCATAAATTCTCCTTATCTGTCAGCAAAATGCTGTATCTTGAGTATTGTTATATTATCGGAATCAGAAGCAGGCCTGACACTTTGCCGTCGGTGACCTCGTTTTCGGATTCTATCGCCGCCGCAGAAGTGTTATAGCGTTTTGCTATGTTCCATACATCCTCGTTTTCATCGGCAAAATACAGCTTCAGCGAATAATCATCGCGCTTTTGCTTTTCTGCGTTTTCGTTAAGCTCTATCTGCTTTATTATCTGACTTGTGCCGCAAACATACATACATCCCTGCATAAGAAGCGAGCATCTTATTTCGATACCGTCATCGGTAATGCTGTAGCTTACGGACGATATGTTCACGACAGGCTGTATTACGCAACCGTCGGTAACCATACCAAGCTGTTCGGTAACATCAAACGGCAGATTTTTTTCAATGAATACAGGCTCGCCGTCCTTTACGGCGCTGATAAAGCACAGCAGTTTACCGCTCACTTTAAGCTCGCCGTTTTCACACGGTCTGCAGATTATTTCCGACACGAAGCATTCTGCATCGGTAACGCTGTCGGGAATGCCGTTTTCGCACTCGATAAGCTGTTTTATATTAAGCGTTCTGCTGATAAATCTGTGGTCGGATTCGGTTTTCAACGCAGAAGTGGTGTAGCTTGATTCGTAGGACGTGGAATACATATCGGTGACGGGATAAATGCTTTCTTCAAGCGTTGCGGTAATCTGAGAGCCGATTGTCAGCTCACAGCCGAATACTCCCGACGCATCGTCATCGGCGGACTTTACCGTAAGAGCGCATGACAGAACTCTGAACAGGGCGTAGCAGGTGTGCCTTTCGTCAATACCCTGCATATCGACTATTTGGCTGAGGGGAATCTCGGCTTCCATTGTCTGAAGATATGTGCCGTTATCGCTTCCGACAAGATAGAGCGCTTTCAGCTTTGCCTCGCCCTTAAGCACGACCTTGTCTGCGATTATCTTGCAGTCATTCACGACCGCTGTGGCATCACAGCTTACAACGGCTTTCACTGTGCCGTCAATGCCGGATACGCCTATATCTTCACGGACAACAAACTGCTTTCCTGCGGTGAGCTTTCTTGTACAGCTTACTTTATTTTTTCTTGTCTGTATGTTACAGCCTTCAATATCCGTTATTATCTCAAACGGTGTTATGTTCTCGACCTTTATCCTGAAGCTGACCGCTCCCCTGACATCAATGCGTCTGCCCGAAACCGCACGGCAGGTAGTATAATCCACCTTAGGCTCGACAGTAACCGTGCCGTTGTCGGCTGATTTCGGCAGATCGACCGTTTTTGAATAGCTGTAGCGATGCTCTACGCACTCCATACCTCCACCCTCGCTAAGATAGAGTGCGGTGATGCATATCACACCGTCGAGTATCAGCTTGTCGCCCGAAATGTTGCAGGATACTATTCCGGGACGAAGGGTGCATCTTAATATTCTGAAAATGTCGGGGTAATAATCCGGCAGGACATAATCAAACTCGACACCCTGCTCCGCCTGTCCGTCATATATCACTTCTGTGACAAATACAGGCTCTTTCTTTACGGAAAAGTCCATATAATCCTCCTTTAGCTGTTTCCCTCTTGTACGGGTTTTAACACAATATATGAGGGTGCGGGACATAATATTACTGTTTGTCAGGGAAAAAGAAAAGGCTGTACCGAAAAGGTACAGCTCAAATGTATTAAGTTAATCAATAAAATCCGCCGTCTACTCCGAGTATCTGACCTGTGACGAAGCCTGCAAAGGCAAGATATACAGCCGCCTTTGCCACATCATCGGGCGTTCCGAGTCTGCCGAGCGGAGTTTCTGCAATAAGCTCGTTCATCTCATCGGGCGACAGGTGAGCATTGTTCATAGGGCTGTCGATTACTCCCGGGGCGATGCAGTTTACGGTTATTCCGCTGGGGGCGACCTCTTTGGAGAGCGATTTTGTGAAGCCGATAAGGCCTGCCTTGACCGTTGAGTAAGGCACTTCGCAGGACGCTCCGTATACTCCCCACACCGATGAAATGTTGATGATGCTTCCCTGTTTGCGATTTATCATAAAAGGCAGTACCGCCTTTGTAATATTGAATGCGCCCGTAAGGTGAACATCAATCATATTGTACCAGTCAAGCTCGGTGACATCGCTCAGCATTTTAATCTGGGATATGCCGGCATTATTGATAAGCACATCTATTTTTCCAAAATCGGTTGCTATGCTTTCTACAGCAGCCGACACCTCTTTAGCGGAGGTAACATCAGCCTTATATGCCTTGCAGCCGAGTTCTTTTTCAAGCTGACGGGCTTTTTCATCGGAGCTTTTGTAGATTATAGCAACATCGTTTGTTTTTGCAAAGGCACGAGCCATAGCGCTGCCAATAGCTCCTGTTCCGCCTGTAATAATTACTGCCATAGTAATCCTTTCGATTATAAAACGGGCATTGCATTACCTGACTGAGTTAATGCAATGCCCTGCTTATTTTACTTGCCTGTTACCTTTATCTCGTCGCCGTCTGCGTCAACGTCTATCTGTGATATGTTGCCGTCGGCTTCGACTATGATATTTGCTACCTTGTCCTCAATATCCTTGCGGACAACTTTGCGGACATCTCTGCCACCGAACTTGCCGCCGGACGCTTTTTTCGCAACAAGCTCATAAGCCTCATCGCTGACGTTAAGCGTTATGTTCTTTTCGAGCAGAGGCTCTTTCATCTCACCTATCATAAGTCCGGCAATGCCCTTGTAGGCATCGAGGGTGAGGGGCTTGAACACTACTACCTCGTCAACACGGCTTAAGAATTCGGGGCGAAGGAATTCGCCAAGAGCCTTCATCGCCTTGTCCTTTGAAATATCCGCCTCGCTTTTTGCAAAGCCAAGACCGCTTGTATTGAACGATGAGCCTGCGTTTGAGGTCATGGCAATTACGGTATTCTCGAAGCTGACCGTTCTGCCGTGAGCATCGGTTACCTTGCCTTCGTCAAGAATCTGCAGGAGAATGTTCATTACATCGGGGTGAGCCTTTTCTATCTCGTCAAAGAGAATTACGGAATAGGGCTTTCTGCGTACCTTTTCGGTGAGCTGGCCTGCCTCATCGTATCCTACATATCCGGGAGGCGAGCCGATGATTCTCGAAACGCTGTGCTTTTCCATAAACTCGGACATATCAAGCCTTATAAGCGGATCGACCGTATTGAAAAGCTCGTTTGCAAGCACCTTTACAAGCTCGGTCTTGCCGACACCGGTAGGTCCTACGAAAATGAATGACGCAGGTCTGCGACGTGCGGAGAGCTGAACTCGTGTTCTTTTTATAGCGGCGGCTACAAGCTCGCACGCTTCGTCCTGACCGACTACCTTTGATTTAAGCACGGTTTCAAGGTTTGCGATACGCTTGAATTCGGTTTCAAGCAGCTTGCTTGCCAGGATACCCGTCCACAGCTCGATGACCTTGCAGACATCGTTTTCTGTAACGTGTACTTCCTTTATCATAGGCTCAAGCTCGTCGATACGGGCTGTATTCTTAGCAAGCTCGGTCTTTATCTCGGCTATACGCTGATAATCCTTGTTCTCGGTTTCGGCGGACAGATTGTTTTCTTCGGTTTCAAGAGCCTTGTTTTTCTTTTTAAGCTGTTCGTACTCGGTAAGCTCCTTGCTGTTTATGCTGGCGCAAGCCGCCGCCTCGTCGAGCAGGTCTATCGCCTTGTCGGGAAGATACCTGTCAGTAATGTAGCGTTCGCTGAGAACGGCACAGCTTTTTAAAATATCATCGCTGACATACAGCTTGTGGTATTCTTCGTAGTATTCCTTGATGCCCTTTAAAAGCTCGATAGTATCCTCTATTGACGGCTCGTTTGCCGTTACGGGCTGGAAACGTCTTTCAAGTGCAGAATCCTTTTCGATATACTTTCTGTACTCGTTAAACGTTGTAGCGCCGATGACCTGCACCTCTCCCCTTGACAAAGCAGGCTTGAGGATATTTGCGGCATTCATAGTGCCTTCGCTGTCGCCTGTGCCGACAAGGTTATGAACCTCGTCAATAAAGAGGATTATATTACCTGCGGTCTTTATCTCCTCAATAAGCGCTTTCACACGGCCTTCAAACTGACCTCTGAACTGCGTGCCAGCGACAAGGGAGGTAAGGTCGAGCATATAAAGCTCCTTGCCCTGAAGTCTGAAGGGAACATCGCCGTCCGCCAGCTTCTGAGCTATGCCTTCTGCAATAGCGGTTTTACCGACACCGGGTTCGCCTATTATGCAGGGGTTGTTCTTTGTACGGCGGGATAATATCTGCATAACACGGTAGATCTCTTTCTCTCTGCCGATTATACGGTCAATCTCGCCTTTTTTTGCCTTGGCGGTAAGATTGGTGCAATAGGTATCGAGGAATTTTCTCTTTTTCTCCTCTTTTTTCTTATTGTGCTTCTTATCGTCCTTTACGTCCTGCTTTTCGCTTTCGGTCTGGCTGTCCTTGTTTGCGGCGAAACGCTTGAAGAACGGCATCATTGTGCCTGCGCCGCCCGGTGTGAAGTCATCGTCTGCGCCGCTGTCTGCGTCTGTTTCTTCATCGACGTCACCGAAAATCATTTTATAGCTTTCTTCAAGGTCCTCATCGCTGATTCCCATTTTTTCAAGGTAGTCGTTTACCTGCGGAACACCGAGCTCTTTTGCGCAGATAAGGCAAAGTCCCTCGTCACGCTTGTCGTTGCCCTGTATTGTTGAGATAAAAACTACCGCTTGTCTTTTTTTACATCTTGAGCAAAGCATTTATATCCAACCTTTCTTTAGGTTCTTTTGTATTTTTATTGTATTGTAAGCTGTTATCGCTTATGCGAAGGGGCGGTTTCGTAAAATAACACTGCCGTTAACAGCTTACTTATTATTATTATAGTTCTCTTTTGTTAACTGAGTATTTAGTTAAGGAAATCGAGGAACGAGAAGTTGTATATTTTACTGAACGCAAAAGACTTGTTGATTGTCATATCGTTCAGGAATATAAGCGTGTTGTTTGTCAGCTCAACAGCCATATGGGCTATTATCACAACAATGAACACTATTACAAGTCCCTGCAAAAGTCCTGCAACACCGCCCAGAAGCGAATTCAGCTGTCCTATAAGCGGCAGCTTGTTTATAACGGATGTCGCCTTTATTAATATCGAGAGGATAATAAATATAAGAATGAACAGAACGACAAATATAATTGTTCTTAGCGGTACAAGCACTACGGGCTTTGCAACGTTGTCAAGAACAGCCTTGCCGGGATTGCCCGACGACTGCACTACGCTTACAACAACGCTGTTTATCGTACCGCTGTCAATGTCCTCTATCGTCTTGCCTTTAAGGTCGAGAGCAGGAACGGTTTCGCCGACTTTATCTATTATTTCGTTTACGCTGTCGGCAATAGCGCTGTTCTTGATATTCTGTGCAAGAACCTCAGTAAGTATCATATTCTCGATGCCGTACTTCTCAATGTCGCTTTCGTATATCTGCACAGAGCCGAGATCGATATTTGAATAATCAATGTTTTTATCCACGCCGAATGAGGTAAGATCGACCTTGCTTATGCCTGTGTTGCTTAAGTTCACATTACCGAGATTTACGGTTACCTTGCCTGCCTTGTCGGCTTTCAGCTCAAGGCTGTCAATGCTTTTACCGTTTATTTTCGCCTTTTCCATATCTATCTTGCCTATCTGTGTAACAACGTTGTCACCGAGTGCATCGTTTATAGAAGTCGAGATAGTCTGTTCAAGCGGTTTACTGATAAAGCTGTCATATATCCAGCCTGAAACGCCGTTGCTTATCATAAGCGCTATCACAAATGACGCCGCAAAGGCGCACAGCCTCAGCACCATACGGACAAAGCCCTTTTTAGCTCCTATGAACATCATACCTATAAGTATAGCCGCAAGAATAACATCATAAAACCAGAAAAATTCAGTTCCCATATTCTTTCCTTTCTGCAATTAAAGCTGTATGCAATCAAGGCTGTCATACCCCATAAGAAGTATTGAGCCGCCAACCTTTATAAAATCCGAATAGCTGTCTTTAAGCAGAGTTTTCTTTACAGACGCCAGCGAATAATCATACTGTGTTATATCAGATTCTGTCATTACAATGACAGAGTTATCGATAACTCTTATACGCTTTACATCGGAGGATACCTCTGCCTGGGCGGTCACCTCGCACTTTTCGTCAAGAAGCACCAGCTTCTTTCCGCCGTCCGTATAATTATCAAGCACAAAAGCCTTTTTCGATGAGAGAGCGTCAAAGTTCTCTATCGTTCCCTGATAGCTGTAATTACCGATAAGCTCACCGCTGTCGGTGTTATAAGTGCGTATTTCGCTGTCGCCCGTTACGGTCAGCGTACCGCCGTTTACCGAAAGGGCAAGTGAAACGCAGTCGCTTATCGTCTGAGTCCACAGCTCAGTGCCGTCGCCCGAAATATCGTATTTAGAGAGCTTTGTGACAATATCGCCGTTATCCGAGGTCACTCTTGTAACATAGATAAACCTGTTGTCATCGGAGAATGCGACCTGCATAACATTATCGTCAATGAAACGCTGTGTATACAGCCATTTTCCGCCGCCGTCATAAACGTAGATAACGTTTGAGTATCTTCCGCCAGATGTCACAACGGCTGTATGCTCTGAACTGCCGAGAAAAACGGATACTATGACTTCGTCGGGGATATTCTGCTTGAATATCTCGCTGGTCTTGTTGAACAGAGAAAAATCGTGACCGCCCTTATCGTAAATAACCACACGTTTTGAGTTTGAAACGGTCATAGGGTGAACATAGCCGTGCTGTAAGGCAAAATTCTGTCCGCCGTTCTCATTATACGAATAAAGATAAGTGTCGCTGAGCAGCGCAAAGCTGTCATTCATAGCGCAGAAGCTGTAGTCTGACCTGCCGGTAAGACTTATCGGGTAGCCTGCCGTTTCGGTCGTGGTAGTCTGTATCCTTGAGGCGATACCACGCAGAGGCTCAAATATCGTATCACGGTATATCCATACAGGAATAAGAGCCAGAATGACAACAAGCAAAATTATAAGGTTTCTTATCCGCTTTGCTTTTTTCTTCTTTTTCCTGTAAAGAGAAACATCGTTTATATCGTTGTTTTTATCCGTTTCAAGAGGATTTTTTTCGGGTACTTTCATATTTACCCCACTTTCATTTAAACATCGTTTTCGTAAAATACCTTGTTGAGATACAGTCCGCAGGGGGGAACGGTCTTTCCCGCAAACTCCCTGTCGGGCTTTGTGAGTGCGTTTATTATATCCTGCTCTGTACGCTTTCCCTCGCTGATATAAATAAGAGTTCCTACTATAATTCTTACCATATTGTGAAGAAAGCCGTTTCCGCAGACTTTAATTTCGACAAAATCGCCCGTCTGCTCAACATCTATCGAATAGACGGTTCTGACGGTGGTCAGCAGATGCTCTTTAGCTTCCGCCTTGCAGAAGGACGCAAAATCATGCTCTCCTACTATAAGCCGAGCCGCTTTACGCATTTTCTCAATATCGGGCTTATAGGGATAATGAAGCGCAGTATCCGCCGAGAAAACATCACGCACATCACCTGTGTAAATCCTGTATATGTATTCCTTTCCCTTGCTGTCAAACCTTGCGTGAAAGCTGTCGGGCATATCTTCGCAGGAAAGAAAGGCTATATCCTGCGGTAAAAGTGCGTTTCCGCCTTTTATAAAGCCCTCGCAGGGAATGGGGCAGTTCGTTTTTACATTGAACACAAACGCTCTTGCGTGCACACCCGTGTCTGTCCGTGAACAGCCGTTTATCGTTATATCCTCGCAGAGCAGTTTTGAAAGCACTTCCTCGACTGTCTGCTGTATGCTGTTTGCATTGTTCTGGCGCTGGTAGCCGTGATAGGCAGTGCCGTTATATGCCATTGTTACTTTAAGATTACGCATAGTTCACCTTAAATTCCGGGTACAGCCACATAAATGTTCATAAGAATGATTAATGTGAACATTACAGCCATTACAACCGTTGCGACAATATCCCTTGCTCCGAATTTAAGCTGTTTCATCCGTGTTCTGCCCTCGCCGCCTCTGTAGCAACGGCACTCCATAGCAAGAGCAAGCTCGTTTGCACGCTTGAAAGCGGACACGAACAGCGGTATCAGCACGGGTATCAGAGCCTTTGCCTTCTTTACAAGTCCGCCTGTGTCCAGGTTTGCGCCTCTTGCCTTCTGAGCCGACATTATCTTATCGGTTTCTTCGATAAGAGTAGGGATAAATCTCAGTGCTATAGTCATCATCATAGCAAGCTCGTGAACGGGAAAGTGGAGCTTCTTGAGCGGCGACAGCAGACGCTCTATTGCGTCAGTCAGCGCTATGGGGGAGGTCGTATAGGTAAGAAGCGACATTCCGACAATAAGGAACACTATCCTCACCGTCATAAACACCGATGTATTTATGCCCTCTGCGTAAATCGTGATAAATCCCAGCTTTACAAGCGGATCTCCCTCGCCGTGTATAAAGAACAGATTCAGTATACAGGTAAACAGTATTATAGGCATAATGGGTTTAAGGCTCTTGAAAATCAGCTTGAAGCTGATCCCCGACATCATATAAATAATCAGCATAAACAGTCCCGCCGAGAT
>OHTA01001646.1_pt1 | contig 10916 bp, 9 predicted proteins | sample 1578851 | NCBI WGS metagenome assembly OHTA01 (sample SAMEA3879578, study PRJEB24766) | human gut metagenome | biome: human-associated habitat; feature: feces | place: USA | collected 1985/1987 | reverse complement strand
CTCACCTGATTCCCTGGAATTATAAATATATTAAAAAGTTATGACATTTATATTAATTCATATATTCCGTTTACAGTGACTATTTCAATCATCTTTCAAAGATTATTATATAAATGCACTATTGTCAAGTAAAAAAGGTGTCTGTTTTGATATGCACCCATAATCCATGATACATATTAAAACAGACACCTTAAAAAATATTAATCTTCTTTTACTGAAGCTGGCTTTTCAACCTGTGCAATAGCTTTCTTCTGCATTGAAATCCTGCAGTTCTTATTGTTACCAAATTCAACGATTACATCATCATCTGTGATATCTATAATAACACCGTAAAAACCGCTTGTTGTGAGAACATAATCACCTTTTTCAATTGAATCCATAAGTTCCTGCTGCTGTTTCTGCTGCTTCTTCTGTGGCTTAATAGCCAGGAAATACATCATCGCACCAATTGCAACTACATAAACTAATAAAATAACTATCTGCATAAATAAATTCCTCCGAATTTTAAATTAACTAAATGATACTATATACTAAATTTCGCTCAATGTCCAGCTTTTATAAAGATTTTTTGTTATCATATGTCTTTAACATATCAAGTCTTTCTTCCTTAAACTTACTGTAACGTCCCTCATCAATAGCACCTCTGATATCCTCCATCAGATGATTGTAAAAATAAAGATTATGCAATACACAAAGTCTCATTCCAAGCATCTCTTTTGCCTTTAAAAGATGTCTTATATATGCTCTTGAATAATCACGGCAGGCAGGACAGTTACATCCTTCTTCAATAGGACGCATATCTTTTTCATACTGTGCATTAAAAAGATTTATCTTTCCAAACTTTGTATACACATGTCCATGTCTTCCGTTTCTTGAAGGATATACACAATCAAAGAAATCGATTCCCCTGTCTACCGCCTCAAGAATATTAGCCGGAGTACCTACACCCATAAGATATGTAGGCTTATCCTGTGGAAGATAAGGCACTGTCTCATCGAGAACGTGGTACATTTCTTCATGTGTCTCGCCGACCGCAAGTCCACCAACTGCATAGCCGTCAAGATTCATCTCTGAAATAATCTTTGCATGTTCAATTCTTATATCTGTATACACAGCCCCCTGATTAATTCCGAATAAAAGCTGATTTGGATTTACTGTATCAGGAAGTGAATTAAGTCTGTCCATCTCTTTTTTGCAACGCTCTAACCAGCGTGTTGTACGTTCTACCGAATTCTGTACATACTTTTTATCTGCTTTTGCCGGAGCACATTCATCAAATGCCATAGCAATTGTAGACCCAAGGTTTGACTGTATCTGCATGCTTTCCTCCGGTCCCATGAATATCTTATGTCCGTCAATATGACTGTTAAATGTAACGCCCTCTTCTTTGATTTTTCTTAACTTTGCAAGCGAAAACACCTGAAATCCACCCGAATCAGTAAGAATAGGCTTATTCCAGTTCATAAACTTATGAAGTCCGCCAAGCTCTTTTATCAGTTTATCACCCGGTCTTACATGAAGATGATATGTATTTGATAATTCAACCTGTGTTCCTATTTCATTAAGGTCTGCTGTTGAAACAGCACCCTTTATTGCCGCAACTGTTCCCACATTCATAAATACAGGTGTCTGTATAACACCATGCACAGTATGCATCTCAGCCCTCTTGGCACGTCCGTCTGTTTTTAATAATTTGTACATTTTTATCCTGCCTATTTTTTATAAAATTTCACAATATTATCTATGCGTGATGTCATATTTTCAAAAATCAAATCTACAAGTGCAAGTGCTGCCATAGATTCAACAACAACTACAGCACGTGGCACAATCATAGGATCATGTCTTCCCTTTATAGATACTTTTATATCTTCCCCATCTTTATTAACTGTATCCTGAACAGATGATATTGATGGTGTAGGCTTGATTGCTGTCCTGAAAACAATCTGTGAACCATCACTCATACCGCCAAGAATTCCACCGGCATTGTTTGTCTTTTTCTCAACTTTGCCATTATTCATATAAAACGCATCATTATTCTCAGTTCCTGTCAACCTTGCCGCATTAAATCCGCTTCCTATCTCAAAACCTTTAACTGCACCTATAGAAAATACAGCCTGTGCAAGTTTAGCATCAAGCTTGTCAAATACAGGCTCACCTATTCCCGGCATCATTCCATCTATCACACATTCAATAATTCCACCAATTGAATCACCTTGCTCTATCTGCTTCATCGCATACTCTTCAACCTGTGCAGCTGCTTTTTCATCAGGCATTCTGAATGGATTCTTTTCAATCTGTTCTTTGTCAAAATTATCATATGAAGCTGCAATACCGCCTATTTCCTTGGAATATGTACATATGCTTATTCCAAGCGTTGCAAGAATCTTGACTGCAACAGCCCCTGCCGCAACTCTTCCTATTGTCTCGCGTCCTGAGCTTCTGCCGCCTCCACGATAATCCCTGAAACCATATTTTTCATCAAATGTATAATCAGCATGTCCCGGTCTGTAGAAACGTGCTATCTCTGAATAATCAGCCGAACGCTGTGTTTTATTGCGTACAACCATGCTTATCGGAGTTCCTGTCGTTTTCCCTTCAAAAATACCCGAAAGTATCTCAACTTCATCGTCTTCTTTTCTTGGTGTAGTATATTTTGACTGTCCCGGTTTTCTTTTATTAAGCATAACCTGAATATCACTTTCTGCAAGTGGTATTCCTGCCGGACACCCATCTATAACAACACCTACTCCAGCCCCATGGGATTCTCCCCATGTCATAATCTTAAATTGGTTACCAAATGTTGAACCTGCCATTACGTTTCCCCTTTGTTTCTGATATTTATACCTATCCTATATGCCCATACGGCTCAATGTATTTTCAAGATAATCCTTAGCTTCACAGATATTTGATGCCGTAACTTCATCTATCTTTTCAGGTGTTGACCTACCTATAGCTTTTGAAAGTCTCTGACATGCTTCTTTCACCTGTTTTTTAGTCTGTTTATCCCAATCTTTCCTATGCTCATGAAGCATATACTCAGTATTTTGCAAAAGCTGTCCTGCCTCAATACGCAGATTGACAATATCCTGTTTTTCGGCATCTTTACTTCCGTAAACTTCTGCTTCCCACTTTGCTCTTTCGATTTCTTCTTCTGACATATTGGAACTTGATGTGATTGTTATTGACTGTTCATGCCCTGTTCCCAAATCTTTAGCCGATACATTGACAATTCCGTTCGCATCAATATCAAATGTTACCTCAATCTGTGGTGTTCCTGCAAGTGCTTTTTTTATTCCTGACAGCCTGAAGTTGCCCAAAAGCTTGTTATCCCTTGTAAACTTGCGTTCTCCCTGAAATACTTTTATATCTACTGATGTCTGGAAGTTCCCTGCAGTTGTAAATATCTGGCTGTGTCTTGTTGGAATTGTTGTATTTCTCTCTATAAGCCTGCTCGCAATTCCGCCTACAGTCTCTATCGACAATGAAAGAGGTGTAACATCCATAAGAATAATCTCAGATGCCGCACTTCCGGCAGTCAGCTGTCCCCCAAGCTTTCCGCCCTGAACTGCCGCTCCCATTGCAACACACTCATCAGGATTAAGATTTCTTGAAGGCTCTATACCACATATTCTTCTGACTTTCTCCTGAACAGCCGGAATTCTTGTCGAGCCTCCGACTAGAAGAACCATATTAATATCAGTCTTTTTAAGTCCCGCATCATGAAGTGCATTCTCAACAGGTGTAACCGTTCTGTCAATAAGATCTGCCGTCATGCTCTCAAACAGGCTTCTTGTAATATTAATATCCATATGATGCGGACCAGATTTTGTCATTGCAATAAACGGAAGATTAATATTCGCATTCATGGCGGAAGAAAGTTCTTTTTTAGCTTTCTCCGCTTCCTCTCTTAACCTCTGCATTGCGGCAGTATCCTTAGTCAGATTGATTCCGTCTGTCTCCTTAAACTGTTCTACAAGAAAATTCACGATTCGCTCATCAAAATCATCTCCGCCAAGATGATTATCTCCGGATGTTGCAAGAACTTCTATAACCTGGTCACCAATCTCAATAACCGAGACATCAAATGTTCCGCCTCCAAGGTCATATACAAGAATTTTCTGTGGCTGACCATTATCAAGTCCATATGCAAGTGCAGCCGCCGTAGGTTCATTAATTATACGCAGAACATTAAGTCCTGCTATTCGTCCCGCATCCTTTGTGGCCTGTCTCTCAGCATCATTAAAATATGCAGGAACAGTTATAACAGCATCTGTAACCTGTTCTCCTGTAAACTGTTCTGCATCATTTTTTAGTTTTCTCAAAATCATCGCAGAAATTTCCTGAGGCGAATACTTCTTACCGTCAATCTTTTTTCTGTAATCTGTTCCCATATGTCGTTTTATGGAAAAAATAGTTCTGTCTGCATTAGCTGCCGCCTGTCTTTTAGCAATATCGCCCACAAGCCTTGAACCATCTTTTGAAAATGCAACAACTGAAGGTGTTGTCCTGTATCCTTCGCTGTTTGTTATAACTGTAGGCACATCTGCCTCAAGCACAGCAACACAGCTGTTAGTTGTTCCCAAATCAATTCCGATTACTTTACCCATTCTAATCAAGTCACTTTCTATACTTTATAATCCATAAAGGGATTATTCTTTTATGAGTATATCACATAATCATATGCTTTAAAATGAACAGACCGCTAAAATTTTTAAATTTTTTATAAACATTCAGAACGAACCATTTTATATATTAATTATTTTTGCCATGCGGCAGCCTGACACGGAAAATGCTTCTCTTCAATTTTTTTACATCAAATGGATATAACGGATAAATATAACTTTTTCCTGAAATCGTCTTGTTAAAAATTATACAGCATACTCCGACAGCCACTCCTGCAAAAAAACCGGCAGCATTAAAAACAGCTGTAAGACACAGCGTAAAAACTCTTATAAATTTCATTGCATAACCCATCTCAAAACTTGCCTGTGAGTATGTTCCGACAGTCACCACAGCCATATAAAGAAGTGATTCCGTATTAAACCACCCCGAACTTACAGCATACTCCCCGACAACAATACCTGCCACAATGCTTAAAGGTGTAGAAAGAAGTGACGGTGTATTTACTGCTGCCATCTTCAGTCCGTCAACTGCAAGTTCAAGAATCAAAAGCTGAAAAATAACAGGCACAGTTATTTCATCAGACACCGTTATAAACGAAAGCCATGACGGAATCAATTCCGGATTCTGAATAAGCAGAAGCCATACCGGCGTAAGCATCATTGTAACAATGGTAAAAAGAAATCTCGACAGCCTCAGATACGTTCCTATCATGGGTGCAAAATTATAATCATCAGGTTCTTCAACAATATCAAATATTGATGTCGGAATTATCATAACGGCCGGTGAATTATCGACCATTATGACGATATTTCCGTCAAGTATCGCAGCAGATGCCGTATCCGGTCTTTCTGAATATTTAAACTTTGGAAATGGATTAATCCATTTATACTCAAAAAGACACTCCGCAAGGCTTTCAACATTCATGGTAAGTGATTCTACATTTAGTTTTTTTATTCTTTCCTTAATATTATTAAGAAGACTTTTATCAACCAGGTCATCTATATAACATATGGCAACATCAGAGCGTGAGCGTGTTCCCACATTAAACATCTCCATTGAAAATCCTGTATCTCTTATTCTTCTTCTAAGCAATGCCGCATTTAATACAAGTGTCTCAACAAAACCATCTCTTGAGCCTCTTAGAACTCTGTCTTTCCACGGTTCAGCAACCGACCTCATCGGATAAGTCCTGCAGTCTATAAGTACAGCCTCGTCAAATCCATCTACAAAAAGGACTGTAACTCCTGCAAGAAAAGATGTTATAACCCGCTCATACTTATCAGCCCTGTCAACTTCTGTATATGGCATCCCATTTTCAAGAAATTTATCTATATTACTGACATCTTCCGGTTTTAAGGAATAAAAAAACTGCATAAGTTTTTCCACCATATCCTCCTGAACAAAACCATCGATAAAGAAAAAACCGGCCTTCTTTCCGCCTATTCTGACTTCTCTGTCTAGCATGTCAAAATTAGCCGGGAATCTCAGCCGGTCTTTAAAATTCATTATATTTTCATCTGCATTTTTTACAAAATCACTCATATTAAGGCAATCCTTTCAATATTTATAATGCTCCACAAATATTCGCAGCATTTTATTTATATGATTGCCTTAATATTTATTTTAATGCAGAAATTTTACAATCCAATTGGCCCCTGATTGTTAAAATCATCTAAAGAATCATATCCATCCATCTGGAAGAAATAACTAAATGACCCCCCTGACCTGTTTCCATAGAAAATTATTTCAATTACCGGTTTTGTCAAATCAAATTTTTTCTCAGGTGAAATGTTTTTCAGGTTTTCTTTCAAATCAGGAACAATTTTATTGCCGTCCATATTTTCTGACCATATTCGTGATTGAGTATTATTTTCTACATCATAGACTGATATATAGCATGTATAATTATCTTTATTTTTCTCTGTCTCAATATTATCAAGATAATTACACATTGATTCGTAAGAATCCTTTTTATTTTCTGCCACATACTTATTAACAGCATTCATGTATGCCTGAAGCGTATTTGGCATTTTATCTCCGATTAATACTTCTGAAGTATATTTAGTTCCATTAAGTGAAAATGATATATCAACATAAGCCAGTGATACACCTCTTTTCCTTCCATTAACTGTAAGATACCAGTCCTCAAATGACATTTTTGATACTTCATCTAAAAATGTATTATATAATTTTTTACTGTCCTCATCGGACATATTATCTGACCAGCTTATTACAGCTTCTTCATACTGCGGAAGCTTTTTATATTTTTTGCAGAATTCATCATTCTTCACTGCTCCATTTATAATTGTCTGTATATCTTTTTCTTTGACATATACAGTTCTGTATCTTCCCCAAATGCCATCCTTAATATATACAGTAACCGGGCTGTAATCGCCATTCTGGAATATTGCTGAATATTCATCAGAAGTATTATATATTTCCATATTATCTTTCATTGAATTAACAATTGAATTAATTGCATCTATGTCGTCAATTTTCACCTGTGAAAATACATCTGAAAAATAATCTTTATCATAAACATATGAACCATTTCCTGTATTTATTTTTATATACTTAATCTTTGATGCATCCGGCTGATAATTAATCATACTGCCAATTCCGATATTTACAATCACACCAAAAACAGCTGCCAGCACATATGCAGTAATTATTGAAGGAATTGCTTTTATCACACGGTGCGTTTTTCTGCTTGCAATCAACTCATATACTATAACAACAACCGCAGCTACAATGAACGTTATAACTACATATAATATACTCTGCGACTTTTCTATATCTGCATTTCTTACTGCACCCACAAATGAAATCACACCAATAATACTTATTGAAAATCCGATAACTGTACGTATTACAAACTGCAGTTTCCAAGACAGTGTAGGTTTTCCTGCCGTCTCACTCTTTCTTCTTATAAAAAGCAGACAACCGGTAACAAAATAAATAAGTGCAAGAACAAATGTGTATATTTTTGAGTGTGCTACATTAATTACACCATCTAATGACGAACCTGTAAACACACTGAACACCTGACCAACAATCATATTATAGCTATTGTCAAGAATTGAAACAAAATGCTCTGATGATGCAAAATATACTATTGATACAACTGTCACCTGAACCATCAATATTATAAATCTTGGAAAAAACAATATAAGTCCAGTAAGGCATATATTACTGAATATATTTCCTGTTATAGAACAAGCAAGTGTTGCTGCTGCCGCACATAACAGACAGCATATAAATTCCGAGAAAAACACACTAAGTATAGAGCCATAATTTACAATATAACTTATTTTAAATATATTATATAAAATTACAGCTGATAAAAATATTGATGCATACATAATCAGAATCCATAATACAAAGGCTGCTATTTTAGTAAGATACAGATTCAGCCTTGTATAAGCAAGCGAATGATAAAAATCACTTGTATTTCTTTTATTAAGAAAATTCCACGCAAATAAAACAAGAACCGGTGTTATTATTGCAAATGTAAGAATCAGTATAGGTATAAAATCATTCCCATCAACAAGCTGAACATATCTTGATGCCTTTTCAACGCCTGCATATTCAATATTAGATTTAATATTAACTGCACTTATGCAAATTGGCACGCATGTTATAAGCACCATTAATATCGTTGATATAAAACCTATTACTTTTAACTGCAAAAATGACTGCCAGAACATTTTCACACTGAAAATCTTTTTATTATTCATTATTTTTCAACCTCCAATGCACTCTCAAATTCATAGCCAAGAGATTCCATCTCATAAGTAAATACTTCTTCAAGTGTAAGCGGAAGGACATCAAGAACCAGCGGATTCATTGCTTTGAACAATGCAACTGTCTCTTCTCTGTCTCCATTAATTATCATATTGGCAACTGAACCTTCCTGTCTGTAACGTGTGATATTAAACTGTTCAAATCTGCTCTTATCAAAGTTTTCCCTGAATGCCACCTGAACTTTAAACTGTGATGTTTTTAATTCAAGCACATCACTGTCAAGCACCATTCCTCCCTTATGGAGAAGTGCCAGATGGTCACATATATCCTCGAGTTCTCTTAAAGAATGTGAGGTAACTATAACAGTTGAATTCAGTTCTGCAACATCATTGCATATAAGTTTTTTCACAAGATTTCTCATTACAGGGTCAAGTCCGTCAAATGTCTCATCAAAAAACATATATTTTGTTCTTGTTGACAGTGCCAATATAATCGCTGCCTGTCTCTTCATTCCTTTTGAAAAATTAGAAATTGATTTTTTCGGGTCAAGTCCGAATAATTTTGTCAGTTCTTTAAATCTTGCCCAATCAAATCTGTCATATGCCGATGCATACAGCTTTGCCATTTTATTCAGCGTTGCACCCGGTAGAAAATATAAATCATCAGCAACAAATACGATTTTCTGCTTTGCTTTTGGATTTTCATATACATTAAGTCCGTCTATAAATGCGTATCCTTTATCTGGTTTGTAAACTCCGGATAACACTCTTAAAAATGTAGATTTTCCCGCACCATTTGAACCAACCATGCCATATATGCAGCCGTCACTGATATTGCATGTAACATTATCCAGTGCAGTAAAGTCCTCAAAAGACTTGTGAATAGCCTCTGCATTAATCATTGTCATACCTCCGTATTATTAAACACTTCTTCAATATTATTAATTATTTCTTCTTTTGTAACTCCGGCCAATGCCAGTTCCCTGATAATCTTATTAAGTTCTGTCATCTTCTCTCTTGAATTCGCTCCTACAACCTCAATAGCTTTTTCTGATATAAATGAACCCTTACCCGGAACAGTTATTATAAGCTGTCTTCTGTCAAGTTCTGTATAAGCCTTCTGAATTGTATTGGGATTGATAGAGAGTTTTACAGATAACGACCTTACTGAAGGTAATTTATCGCCCTCCTTCAAAATACCTGTAAGCACTTGTTCTTCCACCTGTTTGATTATCTGTTCATATACCGGCACTCGCGACATGACGTCTACAACAAACATCTAAACACCTAATCCTTTCATTTCTATTTTTTCATTGCAATGTTTTTCGTCCTGTAACAACTATACTATATGAATTAGTACAGTTGTTATAATTAATATAACCCCTTATATGATTTATGTCAAGCAAAATCATAAATATTTTTGCTACATAACGCAATGCCTGATTTTATGCTGGGTTCAGAATTTTATTGTTCCGCTAAAAAAACAGCACCCAAGGTGTTTTTAATACCTCAGATGCTGCTTTTGTTATTATTATAAAATTTATTATATCTTTCCTATCTGCCAAACCGTACCTTATATCCCGAAACAAATTCTTTGCCCGGTGCCAGTTTATTGCTCCACTCTCTTTTAGTCAAATCACCATCAAAGTCAGCTCTGTCCGTTCTTCCATTCCATGGTTCTATACATACAAAAGGAACTCCTTTTCCGACCGGTGACCATAGACCGAACACGTGCGTATCAAATTCAACTGTCACAATAGTTTTATCGTCTTTTACAAGGCTTACTCTTTTTATTGTGCTGTTTTCTACTATATAAGCATCCTTGTCAAAAAAGTCCTGTGTTATAGTAACTGCCTTATTTTCAAGCTTCATCACATAGCATTTATCTTCAAGAAGACCATCATTTGATAAAAGGCTGTATTCCAGAATATCTTTATCTGTCCCAAATACAAGCTTTGCACCACAGGCATTTTCACCGCATACAAATGCCGGATGTCCGCCTATGCTAAAATACATATCCTTATCATCTGCATTTTCAACATGCCATTCCGTAGACAAAATATCATCTTCAATTATATGTCTGATATAAAGATTAAACTTAAAAGGATACTTTTTAAGCGTCTCCTGACTGTATGTAAGTTTCATTGTAATCGCATTTTCGGATTTTTCAACGACTTCAAATTCTGAATCTCTTGCAAATCCATGCTGAGTCATATGATACTCTTTGCCGTCATATATTGTGCAGTCGTTTTTATATCTGCCGACAACCGGAAATAATACCGGCGTATGACGTTTCCATGCTGAAGCATCTCCACACCATATATACTCCGTATCATCTGACTTTTTCAATACTGATACAACTTCACATCCTTTTGAATCTACTGTTACTTTAAAATCATTATTTTCAATTATATATTGCATATTTACTCCCATCTGCCAGTTTTCGCAATGCAAAAATGTAAACTATAATTTTTAATAACTATAATATATCCTTTACACTGATTATTTTCAACTGGATAATCAAAGTAATAACAATTATTATAATATCTA
>OHTA01001644.1_pt1 | contig 10927 bp, 7 predicted proteins | sample 1578851 | NCBI WGS metagenome assembly OHTA01 (sample SAMEA3879578, study PRJEB24766) | human gut metagenome | biome: human-associated habitat; feature: feces | place: USA | collected 1985/1987 | reverse complement strand
CCTCCCTGCAGAGCCGCGATGAGTTCAAGTTGCTCATTATGGGAGATGCGGGCAATTACGCCTGTGGAATTGAGCGGATATTTCGATTCCCAGCCTTTGAAGATATAATAGCCTTCGACCTCTCGGGGGTTTGTGACATCGGTGAAGTCGGCGAGGCGTTCGGATATTTCATTGTTGAGGACTGCAATCCGGTTTTCGCAGGAATCTATCTGCCGCTCGGCCGCGGATATTGAATCGGTAAGGGCCTGGCGATAATCATTGCGGGCCTTTTCCTTGTCGGTCTTACCCCCGCAGGAAGCAAGGAGCAAGACCGAAAGGATAAGTATCAAATTTTTCATATCAGATCATTCATTATATCAGATCGGGCTGATGGGCGTCGCGGAGCAGGTCGTTGACGGTTTTTACGGGGTTGAATGTATCCGCGGGCACTTCGACGAGGATCGTGTTCCAGTCGCTCATCGCGCCGTTCCAAAGACCGGGAAGCTCAAGAGCCTTGATTTCCACGCCCTCGCGGCTTTTGAGCGATATAAAGCCTGTGGCTTTATCCACATATTGCGGGAGGTCGAAGCGGTTGCCTTTATAGTCGCGGATCGAGACTACGAGATCCACCGGATTGAAATGGGTGGATTCCTTCATCATCTTCACGGCTTCCTTGTCATCGGGATTGATCTGGGAAGCTTCAAGAATCTGGGGGCTGACAGTTCCGTCGGGGTTGAAAGCGAGGTAAGGGCCGCCACCGGGCTCACCCTCGTTCTTCACCATTCCGCAGACGCGCATCGGTCGGTTGAGTTTCGAGAGGAGATATTCTTTCTTGGCGGCATCGTCCATGGTGTCGCATGAATCATGGGTGATGCAGAGCACGCGGCGAGTGAAATCGAGCATTTCGGCGAGTTCATCGGACGTAGCCTTGCCGCTTTCGAGGCGACGGCAATATTCATCGATGCGCTGTTTTGTGGCAACGAGAATACCACCAATTATCTTTTTGTATTTAACGGTGGATTCGCGGCGCTCGTCGGGCACGACATTATCTATGTTTTTGATGAAAATGATGTCGGAATCAAGGTCGTTGAGATTCTCGATAAGGGCGCCGTGTCCGCCGGGGCGGAAGAAGAGATTGCCGTTCTCGCGATAGGGAGTGCCGTCGAGATTAGCGGCGACAGTATCGGTTGAGGGTTTCTGGACACTGAAAGAGATATCGAAAGTCACACCGAATTTATGTCCTATGGCTGCCGAAGCCTCCTCGACCTTCGCCTTTACAAGAGGGAGATGTTCCTCGGAGACCGTGAAATGGACCTTAACCTTATCATCTTTTCCGGAGGCATACATTGCGCCTTCAGCGAGATGCTCTTCGAGGGCTGTGCGCGATGTTCCTATCACCTTATGGAATTGGAGAAGGGCTTTCGGAAGGTGGCCGTAGTTAAGGCCGATGTTTTCGATAAGCGCTTTGGCAATATCCTTATATCTTTTCTCGCGTATAAGGGAATCGACGCTGAGTCCATAAAGGGAGAGACAAACATAATTCAGGCGGGGGAAGAACGCGAAATCCTCGATGCGTTCGAAGAATTTTTTCATGAAATCATTGTCGGGCTTCTCTTTTTTGCCGTTTACAAAAGAGAAGATATCCTTGAACATTCTGGATGCGGCACCGCTGGCGGGCACCATTTTCATCACGCTACCCCCGGCGGCAAGATACTCGTCCCAGCATTTAATGGCACCGGCTTCGAGTTCCGGGGTGAGAGCCGATATTCCATGTCCGGGAGTTGCCGGGGCTTCTATTTTGAGATAGGGGAAACCCTCTTTGAGCATGCGGAGTTCCGCTTCAAGTTTCTCTTCGGATATCCCTTTGGATTCAAGGATGCGAATGTCTTTTTCTTCTAATTTCATGATATGTGTTTTTGAATAATTATTTCGGATGAGCGGGGATCAGCGTTTGTTGCCCGCATATGCAAAATTAACATTTATTTTTTGCAATTTGTTGCAAAACGCCATCTGTAGTAAATAATTTTCAATGTTGTGTAAACTTTTTTAGGAAAATGCTGTCGAAGAAATGTAGTTGTTTTGAAGTTTCTACAGTTGATATACGTTATGAAAAAATTGTTGCTTCTATCGTTGTCGCTACTGCTCGTCGGCCTCGGGGCCGCGGCAGCCGTGATACGGGGAAAGGTAGCCGACGAATCGGCATCCCCGTTGCCCGGCGTGACGGCTCAGCTTATCCAATATCCCGATTCGGTGAGAAAAGGATTCATCGTGACGGGCGCTAAAGGGGATTTCTCGTTCAAGGGGATAAAGCCGGGTAATTATTCGTTGCGGCTGACAATGGTGGGGATGGATGATCTGGAGCGAACGATTGCCGTGAGCGATACGACGAGAACCCTCGATGTCGGCACTTTGAAGATGCAGGAGACCGCCACCGTGCTCAAAGAGGCTGTTGTGACGGGAGTAAAGGCCGCGGTAGTGGCAAAACAGGACACGATGGAATTCAATGCCGGGTCCTACAAGACGAAAGTAAACGCTTCTGTGGAGGATCTTCTTAAGAAACTTCCCGGCGTAGAAGTGGGCAGCGACGGCAGCATCACCTCCGGAGGTAAGACCGTGACCAAGGTGCTTGTCGACGGCAAAGAGTTTTTCGGTGAGGATACAAAGATGGCCACGAAGAATCTCCCTTCCGACATGGTTGATAAGGTGCAGGTGGTGGATCGCAAGAGCGACCTTGCCCGTATCACCGGAGTGGACGACGGCGAAGAGGAAACGGTGATCAATCTCACGGTGAAGAAGAATATGAAAAACGGATGGTTCGGCACCGTTCAGGGAGGCTATGGAACCGACAAGCGTTATGAAGGAAGCTTCAATATTTCCACATTCAACGACAACAACCAGATCTCATTTGTCGGAGGAGCCAACAACACCAACGACCTCGGATTCTCCGACGGCGGCCGCGGCCGCTTCATGAGTTTCGGCCCCGGAGGAGGCATTACGACCTCGCAGCGCTTCGGCATCAATTTCAATCTCGGGAAGTCCGACAAGTTCCGGGTGGGCGGAAACATATTCTATACGCATTCCGACCAAAAGACCACAAGTTTCAAAGACACGCAATATCTCTTCCCCGATTCCACAAGCTATCAGACTCAGGGAAGCGCGTCGCGCGACAGGGGACACAACGTGAATGCGGATTTCCGGATGGAATGGAAAATCGACGATAACAACACCCTCGATTTCCGTCCACATTTTTCGTTCAACAGCCGCCACTCGGAACTTAACGACACTTCATTCCTGCGGGCCGGGGATGCCCTTCGGACCCTTGTGAACTCCAACGAGACAGAGCGATTCAACCATGGCACGAGCTATAATGTCGGAGGCCGGCTGATCTTCAATCATAAATTTGCCTCCCATCCGGGAAGATCGTTCAGCGTGCAGGCCAACTATGAGTTTACCGACACTAAACAGCATACCACCACATGGAGCGATATCGAGTATTATCTGCGTCAGGACGATAGCGAGACACTCTATCGCTTCATGGACAATCATCAGTGGAATAACAGCGTCGGGGCGCGCCTGACGTGGACCGAGCCTCTGGGCGACGTGAAACGCGGCAATTTCCTGCAGGTGGCCTACAGGTTGAATTTCCGGTTCAATAATGCCAACAAGGATACCTATAACATCCCCATTCCCGAGGGTGTCGAGGCATACCGCCCGGCAGACCTGACGGGCATCCCCGCCGATTCGGAATTCAGCGGAGATCTCTCCAACCGATTCCGCAACAAATTCATGACCCACGAACTGCAGATAGGCTATAAGAAGGTGAATAAGAAATATACTCTTGAAGCAGGAATGGTTTTTCAACCGTCGAGCAGCAGCAGTAAGGATCTTATAAACGATGCCCGCAACATACCGACACGCAGCGTATGGAATGTGGCTCCTTTCGCGCGGTTCCGCTATCGTTTCTCGAAAACGAAGGCAATCCGGGTTGATTATCGGGCGCGCACATCGCAACCGTCTCTTACTCAACTGCAGCCGGTGACCGATGTTTCCGATCCCCTCAACATCGTGAAGGGAAATCCGGAACTGAAACCGACGTTTACGCAATCGCTCAATATACACTTCAACAACTACAACACGGCCACCCAGCAGTCGATGTTTGCGGCGGCACGTCTCCAGTATTCGAGCAATGTTGTTGTAAACAGGACAGTGACCGACAGGGAAACGGGCGTGAGGACCACAGAATACACCAATGCAAGCGGAAATTTCTCCGGTTTCGGTATGTTCATGCTCAACCAGCCATTCCGCAACCGCAACTGGCGATTCTCCGTGAGGGCGAGGGCAAGATATTCATCATCGGCAGGATATATCAACGGCGAATTCAACCGTTCGGGGAATCTGAACCTGGCTCCGAATGCGGGAATCACGTTTACCTCCGATATATTCCAGATGTCGGTGAATCCGAATTATTCCTTCAATATGGCCACCAACTCGCTGCCGCAACAGCGGAACCAGTATACGCATTCCTACGGATTCAATACCGATGCCTCTCTCTATCTTCCTTTCGGACTGGAATTGAATACCGATCTTACATTCGACAAGTCCACCGGTTATTCGGCCGGCTTCAATACCTCGAGCTGGCTTTGGAATGCGCAGATATCCTATAGTTTCCTTCGCGACAAAAGTCTGACGCTGAGTGTCAGGGCTTATGATATCCTCGCCCAGAACCGCAATATCTCACGTTCCGTCAGCGCTAACCAGATCACGGACGGTCGCTATAACGACCTGACGCGTTATGTGATGTTCGGGATTTCCTATACGTTCAACACGCTGAAGAACAAGAAGCGGCCCGACACTGACCGTTTCGGGGATCATCCGGGCCCCCCTCCCGGTGAAAGAAGAGGACACGGCGGCATGCGCCCGATGGGACCGCCTCCCGGAGGGCCGAGATGAAATATAACGGGCTGAAGCACTAAGCTTCAGCCCGTCAGGTTCATGATTCGGTTTCTAATCTGGAGAAATTAGAAAACGAGACCTACACTGATTGTCCATAAGTTTGTGGCGAAACGAGGGGTCTTACCATCGGCATATCCTCCGCCGGTCTCTTCTTCCATGAGATCATCGACAAGATTCTTATATCTCGCGCGGCCTCCTTTGTATTGGAACCCAACGTCGAGTTTACGCCACATCACATTGAATCCGCCGGCAAACATGCATGCGAATGCGTTGTGGAATTCCATCTCCTCTTCATCTGAAGTGATTATGGCCGAATAAGATGGGACAACGTTGAAATATACACGGAATTTAAGCCTTGAAAGATTCTTGTTGCAGCTGTTGAAGAATGGAGCGAATGTCGCTGTCGGACCGATGCCGATACCGGCGATGAGCTGATGTTTTCCGAGTGTCGGCGAGTCGATATCTTCATCATAACCTCCATCCATCATATCCTTTATAGAGCCATGTCCTTTCTCGAAGTTGGCATAGTTGATCTGGGCGCCGAACTGAATGCCGAACTTGAGGAAATTGCCGATAGCCTTGCGATGAAGATATATGTTGTTCATCATGTCGAGGGAGAGACCCCAGCGGCTGTCGAGCGAACCTCAGTAAAGCGAACCGCGGTCGAGGTTGGCGAAAGTATAGCCGAGGCGGAATTCTCTTCTGTCTTTTTTCCAGAGGTTGGGATTGATAACCTCGCTGGAGTTTGCGGAATCGGAGGATTTTCCGTCATTTCCCGCATAACCCGGTATGGCAAGCATCAGCAGACCGAGTATAAGGCAAAGTTTTTTCATATCGTTCAGATTCAGTTAGGAATATAGTTTTTACATTTCATGCATTCGCGGATATAGCTTGTCCCGGCGGGAGCATCGATATCCTCGTATTCGCTTTCGACAGGTTCTGAATAAACGATTGTAATCTCATCGTTTCGGAATAAAATCTGATATAACCCGTCGGCATCTTCGTCTTCGAGGAATAGCATCTGCCTTGAAGGATTGCTCCATCTCCAGGAACCTGTGATCCATTCATCGTCATCGCATTCATAGAATTTTCCGGAAGGAGTGAAAGTGAAATATTCCACAAACTCTTCATCAATTTCGTTTTTGCTGAAGTTCACTGTCTTGAGGAGTTTATTGTCCTTGCTATAGAACTCCGCATAGGCGGCATAGATCTTCCATGTGCGGCAAAGGCGGCCGTTAAGTTCATTAGAATCAATTTCCGATTCTTTCCGGGCGTCCCATTGATAGCTTTGACCGCCATCGAGCGTCACGTCTACTTTATTTGTGGCGCTGTCCCATTTGAGTTCACCCCAACCTTCGAGTATATAGGAGCCATCGGCGAGGACTTTATATTCTCCGCATTTAATTCCGTCGTAAGACACGTCGGCACGGGAGAAGGCTTTGAGCCCCTTGGCATAATAACTCTGAGTGCCGGCAGGAACAAGATAATAAAGGCCGTTACCGGTGAATTCAATGCTCGAATAGGGGGCATTGGAAAGCTCGAAACGAGCGGATTGTTTTGCGAAAGGAGCGGCAGCAAGATTTCCTTCCCATAACTCGGAATCGCCCGAAGGGCCGTCATCATCAGCTTTACAGCCGACCAAAGCGATGGATAAAACGCTCAGGCCTAAAAGAGTACAAAATGTTTTCTTTAACATAACGACTATTGATTAAAAAATATAGTGTTTCTATAATGACTTTTAAGTAACGATGGCAAAATTAATAAAAATTCTTAAAAACTGTTTAAAATTATTTTCAATTTTGGGAATAAGTGCAGTCGCTCCGCGACTCTTTGACCATTTAGATGCGGACTACGTCTTTGACGCCTTTGACGGTTTTGATTTTCTTGATGAGGGAGGTGAGCTGGCGGTTGTCGGAAACGCCTACAACCAGATAGCCCTGAAATATGCCGTCGTGGGAGTCGATGGAGATGTTGCGGAGCATCGTGTTCGGTTCCTTGGATATGATTGAGGTGATGTTGGCCACGATTCCGATGTCGTCGTTGCCGATTACGCGGAGCGAAGCGGGAAGCATCTCTCCAGATTTGCCGCTCCAGTCGGCGCGAATAATCCTGTAGGGATAGCGCTCGCGGATATGCCGGGCGTTGGGGCAGCCTGCTTTATGGATTTTTACAGAGCCATCGGAGGATATGAATCCGAAGACCTCGTCGCCATAGATAGGATTGCAGCAGCGGGCGAACTTGTAGTTGAGTCCGTTGATGCTTTTCTCGCCGATCACGAGCACATCGTCCTTCTTATCCTGATCTTTCGGCTGAATAATCTGGAATTCCTCGGCAGAGACATGTTCTGTCTCCGTCTCCCTTTTTGTGAATTCGATATATGAATTGAGGAAACGTCCGGCATCAATTCTGTCGGCACCCATCTCGGCGAAGAACTCGGTGGCGAATTTATAGCCGTTCTTCTTGATGAGTTTCATCAGCTCGGCCTCGTCGATCTCGATTTTTCTATTCTTTGCCCTGCGGGCCAAGGCCTCCTTGCCGAGGTCGGCAAGGCGTTGTTTCTCCTCGTTGAGGCTCTGCTTGATTTTATTACGCGCCTTAGAGGTGGTGACGATATTGAGCCATTCCTGTCGCGGCATCTGGGTGGAGGAGGTGAGGATCTCCACGGTGTCGCCGTTCTGAATCTTATAATTCAGGCGTTTGTGGGCCCCGTTGACCACAGCTCCCGTGCAGTGCGCTCCGACGCCGGTATGGATATGGAATGCGAAATCGAGCACTGTAGCGCCTGCGGTGAGACGGAACAGATCTCCCTTGGGGGTGAAAGCGAAAACCTCTTCACCAAAAGAGTCGGCCTTGATATTCTTCATCAATTGCATAGGACCGGCTTCGGCGGTTTCGAGAATGTCGCGGATATTGTTCATCCATTTGTCGGAGCTATCGCCCTTGCCCCCTTTATAGCGCCAATGCGCGGCAAGACCCTTCTCGGCCACAAGGTCCATCCTTTCGGTGCGGAACTGGACTTCGACCCATTTCTGCCCCGGTCCCATCACCGTGGCATGGAGGCTCTCGTAGCCATTGCTCTTCGGGATGGTAATCCAGTCCTTCATTCGCGCAGGATTCGCCGTATACATGTCGGCGAGAATGGAATACGCGAGCCAGCAGTCCTGTTTTTCTTTTTCGCGCGGAGTGTCGATGATGACGCGGATTGCAAAAAGGTCGTAGATGCCCGGGAGGTCAACCTTCTGTTTCTTCATCTTGTTCCAGATAGAGGAGATTGACTTGGTGCGCCCCTTGATTTCGAATTTGAGGCCGGCTTCCTCGAGACGTTGCTTCACAGGAGCGATGAATTCGCTGATGTATTGGTCGCGCGAGCGTTTGGTCTCGTTAAGCTTATGGGCTATCTGAGTGTAAATTTCGCGGTTGGTATATTTCAGGGAGAGGTCCTCGAGCTCACCCTTGATTTTGTACAGACCGAGACGATGGGCGAGCTGGGCGTAGAGGCAGTTGGCCTCGAAAGCCACATTGCGGACCCATTGTTCGTCGGGGTGATGGTTGATGGAACGCATCAGCACGAGATTCTCCACTATCATGATGATAATTACGCGGATATCGTGGGCAAGCGCAAGCATGAGCCCTCGGAAGTTATCCTGGTTGGTTGCAGAGTTGCGGTTGCTGAACTTGGACACATTTGCAATTCCCTGGAGAAGGCCGGTAACATCATCGCCCCACGTGGCGGTGACATCATCGGGAGAGATCAGTTTTTCCTGATAGAGGGGATATAGGAGTATCGCCAGCAGGATGTTGTGGTCCGGATCGACCATACCGGCGAACGCCATGGCTGTTTTCATCGACAGAGTTGCATAGACCACGCCTCTCGAGGAGCGGGGCCGCTCGCTGTGTCTCATGCCGTCGAGCAAGATGCGACGGAGATGCGCCAGCTCATCGGGCGAGAGATGGGATGAAAGCAGGGTATGTATTTCCTTTGCAAGAGCGGCCACCTCGCGAATTTCGGGGAGGCTTAATTTTTCTACCTGTAATTTTTCCATTATTCCAACAAATTCCGATAAGAGAAGGCCATTCCCGGCTGTTCTCTACGAATAAAATGCAAAGATAAGAATTTTGGCATAAAACGGGAAATTAATTATCTTTGCAAACAAAACAAGATTTGATTTGATGGAGATTATAAAGACCGAAATAGAGGGACTTCTATTGCTGAAGCCGAAAGTTTTCACCGATTCCAGAGGATATTTCTATGAAAGTTATAGCAAAAGGGAATTTGATGAAGCTGTAGGATATCCTGTTGAGTTCGTTCAGGACAATCAATCAAAGTCGAGTTATGGAGTGGTGCGCGGCCTTCATTTTCAGTTGCCTCCTTTCACGCAGTCGAAGCTTGTGAGATGCATAAAAGGCACTGTGCTCGATGTGGCGGTAGACTTGCGCAAAGGCTCACCGACATTCGGCCGTCATCTGGCCGTAGAGCTCAGCGAAGAGAACAAAATGCAGTTTTTTATCCCGAAAGGATTCGCCCACGGTTTTTCGGTGTTGAGTCCCGAGGCCGCGTTCCAGTATAAATGCGACAATTATTATGCCCCTCAGGCCGACGGCGGTATCTCCCTATTTGATGATTCGCTCGGCATCGACTGGCGCATTGCCCCCGCCGACAGGATACTCTCGGATAAGGACCGCAAACATCCGCTTCTTTCCGAAATCGAATCTCCCTTCTGAATCCCCAAATATAATTGCAAAGACCAAAATTATGAAGAATATATTAATAACCGGCGGAGCCGGCTTTATAGGCAGCCATGTGGTGAGATTGTTCGTAAACAAATATCCCGATTATAGGATTGTAAATCTCGACAAGCTCACGTATGCCGGGAATCTCGCAAATCTCAAGGATATAGAGGAAAAGCCGAATTATACATTCGTAAAGGCTGATATCGCCGACATCGAAGCGATGAGGCGAGTAATCCGGGAACACAAGATTGACGGGATTATCCATCTTGCGGCCGAAAGCCACGTGGACCGCTCGATAAAAGACCCCTTCACTTTTGCCCGCACGAATGTGATGGGCACGCTTTCTCTGCTCGAAGCCGCCCGCGAATACTGGGAAGAACAGCCGGAAGGCTATAAAGGGAAGCTTTTCTATCATATCTCGACCGATGAGGTCTACGGAGCTCTCGAGCTTACAAATCCCGAAGGGATAGAATCGCCCTTCACGACCAAAGCATCCTCCGACCATCATCATGCCTATGGAAGCGAGTTCTTCCTCGAAACCACCAAATACAATCCCCATTCACCATATTCAGCTTCGAAAGCATCGAGCGATCATTTCGTAAGGGCTTACCATGACACCTACGGAATGCCGACTCTTGTTACCAACTGCTCCAACAACTACGGGCCATATCAGTTCCCCGAGAAGCTGATACCTCTATTCATCAACAACATACGTCACCGCAAGCCACTGCCTGTCTACGGCAAGGGGGAGAACGTGCGCGACTGGCTGTTTGTGGAAGACCACGCGCGGGCTATCGATCTGATTTTTCACAGGGGGAAAGTGGCCGAGACCTATAATATAGGCGGCTTCAACGAATGGAAGAATATAGATATCATCAAGGTGATAATCAAGACGGTGGACCGCCTGCTCGGCAATCCCGAGGGCTATAGCGACGAACTGATAACCTACGTGACCGACCGCAAAGGTCACGACATGCGGTATGCCATCGATTCGCGCAAACTTCAGCGCGAGCTCGGCTGGGAGCCATCGCTTCAGTTCGAGGAGGGGATAGAGAAGACCGTTAGATGGTATCTCGACAATCAGGAATGGATGGATCATATTACCAGTGGCGAATATGAAAAATATTATGAGTCGATGTATAAGAACAGATAATGAGAATCCCAGTTGGGGATAATACGGCATACATCTTTAAACTTACCCCCCATACCACTATGAAAGACAAATTAGCATCCTACAACCACTTGATCGAGACCTTTGTGATTG
>OHTA01001640.1_pt1 | contig 10965 bp, 10 predicted proteins | sample 1578851 | NCBI WGS metagenome assembly OHTA01 (sample SAMEA3879578, study PRJEB24766) | human gut metagenome | biome: human-associated habitat; feature: feces | place: USA | collected 1985/1987 | reverse complement strand
GTGACAAAGCGCTGCCCGCCGATGGTCAGCCGGACGATGCAGCCCTGCCGGGTGCGGTAAAGCTCCAAGTCCACCCCTCCGCAGGCGGCGCGGCGGGTGGTGTCCGCAGCCAGCGCAGCGGCTTCGATGCGCGTTTCGGCTTTCAGATTACAGGGCGTCTCCGGCTGCATCCGCAGGTCCACCAGCAGCTCCACCCGCTTCACGCCCCGCTTTTCCAGCTGGGTCTCCACGGCCCGCTGGGTGATGCTGCTGCCCCGGAAGAGGACGACCGCCTGTTCCCGCCGGGTGATGATGACGGCGGGCGCGGCCTGCGTGCCCACAAGCTCAATGTTCACCACGTTCCAGCTCAGGGCCGTTTCAAGGCCGAAGGCCAGCGCCGTCAGTAAAACGACCGTAGGAAGTGCCGCCCGGAGGCGGACATTCCACCGCATCGCCGCTGCACAGAGCAAGAACAGCACGAGGCACACCAGTGCGGCATACCCACCATCGAACCAGAGCGACGCCCCCGGCAGACCGGACACCCGGAAGGCCCACTCGTTCATCCCAAACGCCAGCCCCTCGGCACAGAAGGCTATGGGACGGCGGAGGATCTCAAACAAGGGCAGGGATCCGAAATTCTGGGCCGCCAGACCCAGCAGCGCCGCGCCGAGGCTGAGGCCCAGCATCGGCCCCACCATCCAGAGGACCGCCACGCCCGACACCACGGCCCAGACCGTCGCGCTCATCCCCCGCAGCACCAGCACCGGGAAGGTCGCCGCCGAGGCGCAGAGGGAGACGCAGAGCGCATCCCACACGCCGCCCGCCAGACGGCGGAGGAGCAGCACCGGGCGGGAAGGCTTCTTCCCCTGCCTTTTCTTCTTATTATAATAGACTTTCCGGCCTCGCTTTGCGCACGTTCCCCCGGCCAGCGTGCCCAGCACTGCCGCAAAGGACAGCTCGAAGCCCACGTCACAGACAGCGTACCCGTTGCCCAGACACATGAGAACGCCCGCTGCACCCAGCGAGGTGAGGGTGTCCGCCGGGCCTCCCAGCCAGACCCCGAGGGAGCTGATCCAGACCGCCACCGCCGCCCGGAGGACCGAGGGCGTCACACCGGTGATGCCCACCAGCAGGAGAGCCGTCCCGGCCCGGAGCAGAGATCTCGCCCACCGATAGGCCCAGCTGCGCTCCCGCTCCCGGCGGGGCAGAGCGTCCAGCAGACCACAGAAGATGGTGACGTGCAGGCCGCTCACCACCAGCACATGGGAAAGTCCTGCGCCCCGGTAGGCGCTGCGGAGGGCGGAGGAAAGATGGCTCTTGTCTCCTGCGGTCATCGCAGCCAGAACACCGCCGGTGTTTTCTGCCATGCCGCCGCGCAGGGCGCGGCTCAGGGCCGCTTGGAGGCGGGCCGTCCGGGCACGGAAGCTTCGGCCCGGCCCAAGCCGCAGCATCCCTGACTGATACTCCGCGCTCAGGGCGATGCCGTCGGCGTAGTCGATGAGGCGCTGGGTGGCGTCCGGCAGGTCCAGCGCGAAGCGGCCCCGGATGCGGCCGCCTGCCTCGCATCGGGGCAGACTGACACACTCCACACGGAACCGGACAGCCTCTCCGTCTACCGTCTCCACCCGCAGCACAGCGCTCACCCGGCCCGCCCCATAGGCGCGGCCGATGCTCTCCACCTCGGCGGTCAGGACTGCTTCCTGTCCGGCGTATGACCCCTGTATTTTCGCCAGCCGGGCATCGGTGGTCTCCCGGATGCCGACGCCAACCAGAGCGCCCAGCAGCAGACAGACCGCATAACCTCGTGCAGCCCCGCCTTTCCACCAGACCAGCAGGCAGAAGACAACAAAAATTGCCGCAGACGGCAGCAAAAGCCCCGTCTGCGGCAAAAATGAGCACAATGCTAACACACCCAGCGCACTCAGGCAGAACGCGCAGAGCGGGCGTCGCATCTCAGCTTAGTGGAAAAACAGCGGCAGCGGCTCAAGGAAGATGATGTCCTTGCGCTGTGCTGCATCGCCCTCGGCCAGAACAGCAGCCTGACCCACGATGGTGCACTGGGTCTGCTCGGCCAGCTCATCCAAAGCCTTCAGGGAGCCGCCGGTGGAGATGACGTCATCCACGACCAGCACCCGCTTGCCGTTCATCTTGTCCAGCTCCTTGCGGTCGATGACCAGCTTCTGCTTACCTGCCGTGGTAATAGACTGATCCTCGACGACGACGGGGTCGGGCATATACAGTTTGACGCCCTTGCGTGCGCAGACGTAGGGCTTGCCGCTCTGGCGGCTCATCTCGTGGGCCAGCGGGATGCCCTTGGCCTCAGCGGTCAGCAGGATGTCGAACTCCGGGCACTTCTTGAGCAGCTCGGCAGCAGCAGCCACGGTCAGCTCGGCGTCGCCCAGCATGATGAAGGCTGCGATGTCCAAGTGGTCGTCCACCTTGCAGATGGTCAGCTCACGGGTCAGGCCCGCGACGTTCAGGGTATAAGTCTTAGCCATATTCAACGATCTCCTTCATTTTCCGGAATCAGACAGGCAGCTTCTCGCCGCCCAGAACATGGAAGTGCAGATGCTTGACGGTCTGGCCGGCATCCTCGCCCACATTGGAGATGACGCGGTAGCCGTTGTCGAGGCCCTGCTCCTTGGCGAGCTTTGCGATGACCGCGAACACATGGCCCAGCAGAGCGCCGTCAGCCTCAGTCAGTGCAGCGGCCGAGGGGATGTGCTTTTTCGGGATGACGAGGAAATGCACCTTGGCCTGCGGGGCGATGTCGTAGAATGCCACCACCTGCTCGTCCTCATAGAGCTTCTTCGAGGGGATCTCCCCCGCTGCAATTTTGCAAAACAGACAATCTTCCATGGGAATCGCTCCTTCCTACTATCTATTATCAGGATGCTGCCGCATGCTGTCAAGCCTCTCCCCTTGGGAGAGGTGTCTGCGAAGCAGACGGAGAGGGCAAGCCCGTCTCCCGAGAGCCGCCGCACAGTGATAAACTGTCTCTTTGTCAGAGCCAAAATCTGACGGGTTTTCTCCATTCACGCAGGAAACAGGGCGATTCGCGCAGGTTTTCTTGATTTTTTTCCCCAGATGTGGTACATTCAGGGCAGTCAAATGTTCCCTGTTTTTACCATTTCTTTTCACCATTCAAAGGAGGTTTTTGTATGCTGTCTTATCGTAAGCTTGCGATGCGTGTTCTGGGTCGGCCTCTCCATACGGGGGGGGGTAGCGATTCGCCCCGTCCGGCCTCTCAGCGGGCAGCGGCGCTTGTTCTGACCGCCGCAATGCTCACCGCCTTGACCGCCCCGGCTTTTGCCGAGACATGGTACATCGAGGATGGTGACATTACGATTTCGGCGGGCAAGGACGGCAACGACGTCACCCAGAAGGGGGAGACCACCTACGGCGACAAGGACACCGTCATCACAAACCATGACAAGGACACCGCTTCTTCCAACACCGTGACCATCGACGCCAAAGACGAGAACGATAAGGTCGAGGTCACGCTCAAGGATGTGAACATCGACACCAGCAAACAGAGCAAAGCCGCCGTGAGCGTGACCGGCAAGGGCGATACCAATATCGAGCTGGATGGCGACAACGAGCTGAAGAGCGGCGCTGGCCATGCCGGATTGGAGCACAACAAGACTGACACCAGCGGCGAACTGACCATTCAGGACAAAGATAAGAACGGCAGTCTGGAGGCTGTCGGCGGATTCAAAGGCGCTGGCATCGGCAGCGCTGGCAGCAATGACGCTCAGGTGAAAATCACTGGCGGCAATATCACGGCCACCAGTGACGATTGGGGTGCAGGCATTGGCAGTGGTTCCGACGGTACTGCTTATGTAGAGATCACTGGCGGCGAGATCAATGCAACCGGCGGTTATTTAGGCGCTGGCATCGGCGGCGGCTGCAACGGCAGCGGCAATGTGACCATCAGCGGCGGCGGCATCACTGCCGCAGGCGGTGAAGGCGCTGCGGGCATCGGCGGTGGTTATTATAACGGTGCGACCGTTACGATAACCGGCGACGCTGTTATTAAAAATGCATCCAACACGAAATACGGTGCAGGCATTGGCGGCGGTTATGGCTACGACGGTGATGTGACGATCTCCGGCAATGCAAAAATCGAGAATGCGACCGGCGGCTACGGTGCGGCAGGCATCGGCGGCGGCGCATTTAGTTCCCCCGATAAAATCGGCAACGGCAACGTGGTCATCAAGGAGAATGCCGAAATCGACAATGTGCAGGGCGGCGCCTATGGCGCAGGCATTGGCGGCGGCTATGCCGGACTGGGTGATGTGACCATCGAGGGCAACACCACAGTCAACGCTACCGGCGGCGTAGGTTCTGCTGGTATCGGCGGCGGTTATGATGCTGAAAATGACGATGACGGCACCGACAACAAAATCACCATCAAAGGCAATGAGAGCGGCAGTCCCACCGTCAAAGCGGTCGGCGGCGGCACTAATAAAGAGAACCAAGTCTTTATTGGCGGTGCAGGCATCGGCAGCGGTGCGAGCAAAGCCAATGCAAACATCACCCTTGAGGGCAAAGTGACCATCGTTGCCAAGGCGGGCGAGGGCAATGCGGCCATCGGTGCCAACGGCATCGAGCAGGAGTTCACCGGCCTTGCTGAGGGCAGCTCCATCATCCGCTACGACTCCGAGGGCAACAACATCACCCTCCCCACCGACCCCGGCTACCCCGTCCCTGCGGACACCTCCTCTTCGGGCGGCGGCTCTGCGGACGCCTCTGTGCAGGAGTCGGTCTTCCCGGGCCTCGTCGTCACCGACAAGGACGGCCAGCGCATCTCCTACACCAGCATCCGGGGCAACAACGTCCTCTCTATCCGCGTCGGGCGGTTCACGGCCTCCCTCCGGGCCTCGCTGGCCACCCTGCGTCAGCTGCGGGCTGAGGGCATCGACACCATCACCTTCCAGACCATCCTCTGCTCCACCACCCTCTCGGTGGACGAACTGCTGGCCATGGGCGGCGAGGACGCCGAAGTCGTTCTCACCCACCACATCCGTTCTTCCACGCTCACGGTGGGCGGCAAGGCCGTGTAAGGCTCCCTTGTTCCCCGATGATTTTTGTGGTACACTAATCGCAGAAATCTGTAAAAATCGAGGGAAAGTAACTTATGGCTGGCGACCTTCATACTCATTCCACCTGTTCTGACGGCTCTGTTCCCATCCACCGCCTGCCCCTGATGGCGGCGCGGCTGGGGCTGAGCGCTCTGGCCCTCTCGGACCATGACACCACCCTCAGCGCACAGTACGCCTACGACCACCCGGTGCAGGACGGCGTGCGGCTCATCCCCGCCGCCGAACTCACCGGCTACGACTTCCAGCGCAGCCACCGCGTCCACCTGCTGACCTTCTGGCCCGACCTCGACTGCCCTGCCCTGCGCCGGCACTGCGACATCATGCGCCAGCGCCGCAACGAGTGCGCGTTGCAGAGCTGCCGGGAGATCGAGGCGCTCTACCCCCAGTTCCGCACCGAGCAGGCGCTGGAGTACGCGCAGGACAGCGGCGTCCTCTTCAAGAGCGGCATCATGCAGGCGCTGCAGCAGCTGGGCCTGTGCGACGGCATCTACACCGGGCTTTATCACGAACTGTTCGGCTGGGAGCCTCGGGGCAAGTGCCTCCACTCCCCCACTTACCCTCCGGTGCGGGAGGTGCTGGCCACGGCCAGAGCCTCCGGGGCGGTGGTGGTGTTCGCCCACCCGACGGTGTACAAGAGTATGCCCCTTGTGCGGGAGCTGGTGGCCGAAGGGGCCATCGACGGCATCGAGGTGGACCATCCCCGCAACAGCCCCGAGGACAGGGCCGAGTGCGCCGCCCTCTGCGCGGCCCACGGCCTCATCGTCACCGGCGGCAGCGACTTCCACGGCGCAAACCACGGCAAGCCCCACCCTGTGGGGGCCTGCGTCACCGCCGACGACCAGATCGCCCGGGTGGAAGCGCTGGCCCGCCAGCGCCGGGGCGGCACACTGTGACTGGGTCACATTGACATTTTCTGCCCTGCGGGTGTATAATACGACTGTCAATCGGCCATAGAGAGAGGATGTATGAATATGAGCAAGTCTTTCAGCTACCCCAACAAGGGCACCTGCTCCAAAGAGACCCACATCGTGCTGAACGATGACCACACCATCGAGTCCATCGAAGTCGTCGGCGGCTGCAACGGCAACCTGAAGGGCATCAGCCGCCTGCTCAAGGGCATGAAGGCGGAGGACGCCATCGCCCGGATGGAGGGCACGACCTGCGGCCCCCGTCCCACCAGCTGCCCCGACCAGATCGCCCAGAACCTCAAGCGCGCTCTGGCGGAGCTGTAAAAAGCGGTCTTCGCGCCGGAATATCGCTGTACAAGATCGCCGGGAGCTGCCCGACAGCACCCCCGGCGATTTTTGATGCCGCATTACTTGACTTTGTCAAGTTAATGTGCTATACTGCATTCCACCCTAAAGTAGAAAGCGAGCTGAGCACATGGAGCCTTATACCGTATCCTCCCGCATCCTGACCCTGCACAGAGCCTTTGCCGCTTATACGAGCCAGCGCCTGCAGGAGCTGGGCCTGAACTTCGGGCAGATGTATTTCATCCTCTACGTCGGAAAGCACCCGGACTGCACCCCCTCGGAGCTGACCAAGGAGCTGCATCTGGACTGGGGACACTCCCAGCGCAGCCTTGTCAAGCTGGTCGAGGACGGCTTTCTGACGAGGGAAAAGCTGGGGCGCAGCTACCGTCTGCGGCTGACTTCGCAGGGCGAACAGGCCTTTATGGTCTGTCACCGGGTCTTTGCCGACTGGGATGCGGAGGCACTGAGCGGGCTGACGGCCCCGGAGCGGCAGCAGCTGCTGGCCCTCCTGCAAAAAGCAGCAAAAAAGAAAGGGTGAAACGATGTACGAAACGATTTTAAGCCCCGTTGACTATGGCGGGCTGCGGCTGAAGAACCGCATTCTTTTTGCGCCTACTACCTTCGGCCTGTCGGACGAGGAGACCCTTGCAAAATACCGTGCACTCGCCGAGGGCGGCTGCGCCATGATCATCGTCGGGGATGTCCCGGTGGGCAAAAGCAGGTTTGAGAAGTCGCTCTTCGATGCCAAGGGCTTTGCCTTTTATCAGCAGCTCGCAGAAATCGCCCACGCCGCAGACTGCAAGCTCTGCGCCCAGCTCCACCAGAGCGACTCCGACCTGCTGGCGATGCTCAAGTACCTTCCCGCCCTCCTGACGAAGAAGCTCACCCCCGACCAGCTGCGGGAGAAGCTGAACGATGCCGTCGGCCCCTACATCACCAAGCTGCCCAAGCGCAAGCTCCAGACCATCCTCGACGGCTTCGGGAAAGCCGCCATGCTGGCCAGACAGGCGGGCTTCGACATGGTGCAGGTGCACGGCGACCGGATGTGCGGCAGCTTCAGCTCCGCTCTCTTCAACCATCGCACCGACGAATACGGCGGCAGCGCAGAGAACCGCGCCCGCTTTGCGGTGGAGGCCGTCCGGGCCGTCCGGGCGGCTGTCCCGGGGATGCCCATTGATTACAAGCTGGCCGTCCGGCAGGAGGACCCGCACTTCGGCAACGCCGGTGTGGCGGAGGAAGAGCTTTCGGTCTTCGTCCCGCTGCTGGAGCAGGCGGGCGTCACCAGCTTCCATGTGACGCTGGCGAACCACTCGGCCCTGGAGGACACCATCCCCCCGGCCAGCCATCCCTATTTCGGTCAGCCGGGGTGCTTCCTCAAGTTCTGCGACGAGGTACGGCAGTATACCGCCCTGCCCCTCTGCGGGGTCGGCGGCCTGAACGACCCCGATTTCGTGGAGCAGCAGCTCGTCAGCGGGCGCATCCAGTGCGCCGCCATGAGCCGTCCGCTTCTGGCTGACCCGGACTTGGTAAACAAATTGAAAAACGGGCAGGCGGCACAGATCCACCGCTGTGTCCGCTGCAACAAAAAGTGTCTGGGCGGGCTGATGGCCCATCAGGGCACCCGCTGCATCTACGATGCGCTGCGGGCGAAAGAAGCCTGAGCCGCCCGTACCATCATCATTTCAGAGAGCCAACGGCTCCAAAGGAGAAACTATGCGCTATGCCATCGTATTCAGCAGCAAAACAGGCAACACGAAATTATTGGCAGACACCCTCCACGACAGTCTGCCGCAGGACGCCTGCTCTTATTTCGGCGCTCCTGACCCCGCCGCTCTGGACGCCGACACCCTCTATGTGGGCTTCTGGACGGACAAAGGCACCGCCGACGCCGCAATTCTGGAATTTCTGGAACAGCTGCACGGAAAGAAGGTGTTTCTCTTCGGCACAGCAGGCTTTGGCGGCAGCGAGGGCTATTTCAACAAGATCTTAAAGACCGTCCAGAAGTCTCTCGACCGCAGCAACACCCTCATCGGCAGCTTCATGTGTCAGGGCAAGATGCCGCTGTCGGTGCGTCAGCGGTATGAAGCGATGAAGAAGCAGCCCATCCATATGCCGAATCTGGATATGCTGATCGAGAATTTCGACAAGGCCCTCTCTCACCCGGACGCCGACGATCTGGCGCGGCTGAAGCAGGCCGTCCGGTGACAAACAAAGCCCCCTTTCGGAGCGTTCCGAAAGGGGGCTTTGCTATGTTCCAGAGAAAGCGTTACTTCTCCTCCCGCGGCAGCAGGCAGTTGAGGATGATCGCCACAAAGGCGGCGGGCACGATGCCGCTCTCGCCGCAGATGAGCTGGACGAACTGGGGGGTGTTGGCGAGGATCTTGGCGTTTGCACCCATGCCGTAGCCCACGCCCAGCGCGACGGAAACGATGGTCAGGGTGCGGGGGGTCATCTTCTCCTTGGTGATGAGCTGGATGCCGGACACCACGATGGAGGAGAACATCATGACGGCTGCGCCGCCCAGAACGGCCTGCGGCATGATGGAGATGAGTGCGCCCAGCTTGGGGATGAGGCCGCAGAGCATCAGGAAGATGGCGCCGGTGGCCAGTGCGCCACGGTTGACCACCTTGGTCATAGCCACGAGGCCCACGTTCTGGCTGAAGGAGGTGTTGGGCAGGACGCCGAAGCAGGCGGCCACGGTGGAGCCGAGGCCGTCGCAGATGATGCCGCCGGACAGCTCCTTATCGGTGGCCTCGCGGCCCATGCCGCCCTCCATGACGCCCGAGATGTCGCCCACCGTCTCCACAGCGGTGACGATGAACATGATGATGACGGGCAGGATAGCGCGGAGGTCAAAGACGATCTTGACGGGCACCAGCTTCGGGATGGCGAACCAGCTGGCCTCGGCGACCTTGTGCCAGTTCAGCACCCATGCCTTGGTGAACTCCACGCCCTCGGCGGTGACGCCGGTGGTGGGCAGGACGAAGCCCATGACGATGGCGGCCAGATAGCCCGCGACGATGCCCACGAGGATGGAGGAGGAGCTGAGGAAGCCCTTCGTCCAGTGCTTGAAGAAAAGGATGACCACCAGCACGAAGAGGGCCAGCAGCAGGTTCTCCACCGAGCCGAAGTCCTTGGCTGCGTTGCCGCCGCCGAAGGAGTTGACGCCCACGGAGATCAGGGACAGACCGATGGACAGCACCACCGTGCCCGTGACCACCGGGGGGAAGAGCTTGCGCAGGGGCTTGAGGAAGACGCCCAGCACGCTCTCGAACAGGCCGCCCAGAATGGATGCGCCCATCATGGCGCCGTAGGCCGTGACGCCGCCGCCCATGGTGGCCGCGACGCTGTTGAAGACGCCGAGGAAGCCCGAGCTGGTGCCCATGATGATGGGCACCTTGCCGCCGACCGGGCCGAGGCCGTACAGCTGCACCAGCGTGACGATGCCCGCCACGAACATGGCGTTCTGCAGCAGGCTCACCTGCAGGTCTGCAAACTCACCGCCTGCGATGCCGCAGGCGCTGGTAATGATGAGCAGCGGGGTGAGGTTGCCCACGAACATGGCGAAAACGTGCTGCAGGCCCAGCGGGACGGCGTGGCGCAGCGGCATCTTTGCCTCGAAATCATATGCCGAATTTTCCAGTTCAGCGCTTTTTATCATATTCCTGGCTCCTTTACTTCACTTCAGGTTTTTGTAACAAGCATAGAAAATTATAGCAGACCGGAACCGGGAACGGTAGGGCTTTTTCGAGTTTTTATTCATATTTTCGTAATAAGTCGTACTTCTCCCGCTCCCCCTACACCCCCGGCACCAGCAGTCTTTGGGCCTCATCGAGGCGCTCTGTGCCCTCGGGCAGGTCGTTGGCGGCGAGCATCTGGCCCGGCGAGACGTGGTAGCGCTTGGCGATGGCGAAAAGCTCCTCCCCCGCCTGCGCGTAGCAGATGCGCAGCGACACCTCGGGGTCGGCGGGGGCCAGCGGGTCGCCCAGCTCCACCCCGCCCACCAGCGGCCACGTCTGCCGCACCAGCACTGCGCCCTCGGCCCGGACGGTGAGGGACACCTCCAGCGCACCGCCCGCGCTGGTGCACTGCACGTCCTGCACCGTCAGCCAGCACTCAGGGTAGGCTTGGGCGTCAGGCGGGAGGTCGGCGGGCAGGGGCAGGGCGTAGTCCAGCGCCTTTTCGTAGCACTCGATCTCCCCGAGGGTGTTTTCGGCGAAAGCCGACACCACGGCCCGGGCCGTCAGCGCGGCCCTTCCCTCGCCCCGCGTCAGGCTCACCGGCCCGAAAGAGGCAAAGCAGGCCAGAATGTGCGCGCCCGCATCGGGCAGCGGCCCGGACCCCCGCAGCACCGTCGTCTCATCCAGCGTACAGGGCAGCCCCTCGGTGGCGATGGTCTGGGGCGTGTGGGGCAGATGGTCGTTGAGCATGAGAATACCGCCGCTTTTGAGTGACATGAGGTACATTTTCAGCAGCAGATTGGAGTACAGCAGGCCATCCTGCATACTCTCCAAAATAACCATCGTTTCGCTGTTGTAGAAGTTTTCTTTCAGCTTGAGGTAGTAATATTTTCGATTGTCTGACATGGGTTCCTCCTTGGGGTTTATTTCAGGGGTCTGTACGCCTTT
>OHTA01001629.1_pt1 | contig 11024 bp, 10 predicted proteins | sample 1578851 | NCBI WGS metagenome assembly OHTA01 (sample SAMEA3879578, study PRJEB24766) | human gut metagenome | biome: human-associated habitat; feature: feces | place: USA | collected 1985/1987 | reverse complement strand
GCTTACAAAACAAAAAAGCCATGAAATCTTTCGATTTCACGGCATTTTCTGGTGCGATGGAAGGGACTCGAACCCCCGGCCTACTGATTCGTAGTCAGTCACTCTATCCAGCTGAGCTACCAACGCATACGTTCCGCTCGGAACATGATGTATTCTATCACCGAACCGGGGTTTTGTCAACACTTTTTCGGAAATATTTTTGGATTTCTCGAAAAAGAGCGTCTTTTCATCTACTTTTCTTTTATCTTTCCTGCATCAGCCCTGCTCTGCGAGGGTCTGGGCGATGCGGACGCCGGTAGGCGTGGCGGCAAGACCGCCCTGACCGGTCTCCCGGAGGTCGGGGGAGAGGAGGCTGCCCACGCGGCCCATGGCGTCGATGACCTCATCACAGGGGATGGCGTAGTCCACCCCGGCAAGGGCCATATTCGCACAGGAGACGGCGTTCACGGCGCCGACGACATTCCGCTTGACGCAGGGAACTTCCACGAGGCCGGCCACGGGGTCGCAGACGAGGCCCAGCAGGTTGCCCAGAGCCATTGCGGCGGCAGCGGCACACTGCTCCGGCGCGCCGCCCTTGAGGTGGCAGAGAGCGGCGGCTGCCATCGCGCTGGCCGCGCCCACCTCGGCCTGACAGCCGCCCTCCGCGCCCGCCAGCGTGGCGCGGGCTGCGATGACCTGCCCAAAGCCGGCGGCTACATAGAGGGCGTCGCAGATGGCTTCCTCGTCCGCCTCGCCGCTGCGGGCCAGCGGCAGCAGGACGGCGGGCAGAACGCCGCAGCTGCCCGCCGTGGGGGCCGCGACGATCCGCTTCATGCAGGCATTGCACTCGGCGGTCTTGAGGGCCTCCGCCGTCACAGCGGCGAGGTAATCGCCGCCGAAGCTCCTGCCCTCTTGGTGCGCCTGCTCCACCTTGGCCGCGTCGCCGCCCGAAAGGCCGCTGCGGCTGCGCTGGGCGGGGTCGTAGTCCCGGCTGGTGGCCTGCATCACCTGCCACAGATGGTGCATCATCTCCCGGCTGTGGGCCTCGGTGAGGCGGCTTTCGGCCAGGTCGCTGCGCAGGATGGCCTCCGACAGGGAGATCTTCTGGCTGCTGGCTGCAGCCAGCATCTCTTCACAGGATAAAAACGACACGTCTCAGCCCTCCTCAGATTCTTCCGGCTCGTCGATGTTCAGGCAGGTGACCTTGCGGATGCCCGGCATCACGGCCATCTGCTGTTCCAGCACATGGGGGATATGGGAGTCACACTCCAGCACCATGACGGCGTAGCCGCCCGTCGCGGCGCGGAACACCTGCATGGACGCGATGTTGATGCGCCGCTGGGCCAGCGACATGGTGACTTCGGCGATGCATCCAGGGGTGTCCTCGTTGTGGATGATGAGGGTGTTGCTGTCGCCGCCAAAGTCGGCGGGCACGCCGTCGATCTCGGTGACGCGGATGCGCCCGCCGCCCACGGAGGCCGCCTTCAGGGTGAGGGTGCGGCCCGTCCTGCTCTTTAAGGTAAGGACGGCTGTATTAGGGTGGGCGGCGCGCAGCTCCACCGGATGGATGGTGAACTTCATCCCGGCCTCCTCGGCCAGTGCAAAGCTGTCCGGCAAGCGGGGGTCGTCCGGGCGGAGGCCCAACAGGCCCGCTACCAGTGCGCGGTCGGTGCCGTGGCCCCGGCCCGTGGTGGCAAAACTGCCATAAAGCCCGATGTCCGCCTCTGCGGGGATGTCGCCCAACAGCTTCTGGGCCGTGTAGCCGATGCGGGCCGCGCCCGCCGTATGGCTGGAGGAGGGGCCGATCATCACCGGCCCGAGAACGTCGAAGAGACGCATGAGATTGTACACTTCCTTTCGTTTTGCAGCGTTCCGGGCCTTGTTTTCTGCCCCGCAGACCCGCCCCGGGCTGCCTCAGCTGACAAAAGAACAGATTTTCTTTCTTTTTATTATACCGCTTTTGAGCTTGTTGTGCTATAATAACTTCATAATGCTTTGAATTTGCCCTTTCAGGGGGCAGCACGGAGGGTAGAACCTATGAAACTGGTAAGCGTGGAAACTCCCGAAAAGAGTGTCTGCAAAATGACTTTCAGCGCTTCGGCTGAGGAGCTGGAAGCTGCGTCCAACGCCGTGTACGAGCGCACCCGCGCAACGTACACCATCAAAGGCTTTGCCAAGGGTGAGGCTGACCGCGCCCAGATCGAGGCCGACCGCGGCGAGCACACCTTCTGGTATGACGCCATCAACGACCTGATGGACAAGGACGTCCCGGCGCTGTACGACGCAGCGATGGCAGAACACGGCTTCCACGCAGTGGACGAGCCGGTGTACGATCTGGTCAGCGTGAAGAAGGATGAGGGCTTCGTGGCCACCGCCACCACCGCCCTGCAGCCCGAGCTGAAGCTGACCCAGACCACCGGCTTCAAGGCCGAGTGCGTCACTCCGGAAGTCACCGACAAGGAGATCGACGCCGTGCTGGAGCGCCGCCGTGCCGTCTCTGCCGAGCTGGTGCCCCACAAGGGTCCTGCCGTCAAGGGTAACATCGTCCACATCGACTACGAGGGCCTGCTGGAGGGCAAGCCGTTCAACGGCGGCACCGCCCAGAACCAGACTCTGCAGCTGGGCAGCGGCCGGATGATCCCCGGCTTCGAGGAGGGCATCCTCGGCCACAAGGGCGGCGAGGAGTTCGACATCTTCGTTACCTTCCCGGCACGCTACCACGTCAAGGACCTGGCCGGCAAGCCCGTGGTCTTCAAAATCAAGCTGCACGACGTCTGCGTCCGTCAGCTGCCCGCCCTGAACAGCGATTTTGCCAAGAAGGCCGGCAATGTGGACACGATGGACGAGTTCCGCGCCCAGATCCGTCAGCAGCTCCACGACGGCAAGCACGCCAGCGCCCTCAACCGCGCCAAGGACGCCATCCTCACCCAGCTGGCCTCCGCCGCTGAGGGCGAGCTGCCCAGCGTCCTCGTGGAGACGGCCTACCAGCAGGAGATGGAGCGGTTCCAGCAGCAGCTGCAGATGCAGCGCCTGAGCCTCGACCGTTATCTCAGTCAGGTCCACCAGACCCGCGAGAGCTTCACCGCCGCCGTCCGCGCCGTGGCCGAGAAGAACACCCGCGCCCGGATGGCCCTGCTGCAGGTGGCCCAGAGCGAGGGCCTCCTGCCCACCGAGGAGGAGATCGACAAGACCCTCTCCGAGCGTGCCGAGCGCACCAAAAAGACCCTCGAGGAGATCAAAGCCGCTACCAACGTGGAGGCCCTGCGCCGCAACGAGGGCATCCGCCGCGCTGCCGATTACGTCATCGAGCACTCCACCATTGAGGAAAAATAATTTTTCTGCCCTTTGCGCCTGCACCGCCGTGCAGGCGTTTTTTGTTGTTCATTTTTTGGCTCTTGACTTTTTCCCCAAGCTGCGGTATTTTTAAGGTGAAAAAGTTTGTCCGGGCACAGCCGGGTCCCGGGCAGATAACATAAAAATTTTGTGGGGCAATCCCCCTCATCCGGTCTTCTCTTTGCGACAGGAGGTTTTCCTTATGAAAAAGTTTCTTCTCGCTCTTTTGACAGCCGCCACAGCGGCGGCGCTGCTCTGCGGCGCTGCAGCTGTGTCCACCTACAGCGTCGGCTATGACGCACCGGCCGGCATCATCACCATCGTGGTGCAGGACAGCAGCGCCGCCGTCGTGCTGCAGGCCGCAGACATCGACCACATCCACGCCGACTACACCTACACCTCGAGCTATGCGTTCGAAAGCTCCAAGCTCTACGACTTCTCGGTGGCGGGCAGCACCCTCACCGTGACCAAGACCCGGGAGCCGAACGCCTCCCTTACCATCAAGAGCACCGACACCCGCGCCTGCACCCTGACGCTTCAGGTGCCCCGCCAGACGCTGGCCAGCCTCACCGTCAGCACGACGAACGACAACATCACGCTGGACGGCGTTTCGGCCCAGACGGCCGCTCTGACCACCGATAATGGCCGCATCGAGGTGACGAACTTCAACGGCACCTCCCTGAGCGGCACCACCCGCAACGGCAAGATCACCCTGAGCGGCGTCACCTCCCAGAACGTGGCCGCCACCATCCAGAACAGCGGCACCCTCAAGCTGGAGAACATCTCCGCCAATGTCTGCAACGCCAAGGTCCAGAACGGCAGCATCACCGGCTCGGTGGTAGGTGACAGCAGCGCTTACGGCTTTGACCTCACTGCCGGAGGCGGCAGGATCCGGGTCTCCGACTCCAACGACCGCAATTTCCTTCTCAGCGGCAAGGACGCTCTGCAGCAGAACGCCGGCGCCCCCCAGAAGCTGAGCCTCGCCACCCAGAACGGCGACGTGGATGTGGAATTTGTCCGTTAAATCGACTGAAAAAATGCCTGTGCAGCAGATACCGCACAGGCATTTCTTTTTTACCCGGCAAGGGCGTTGAAGCCCATGACCACCACGCCGAGGATGACGAGGATGATACCGGTGGCCCGGTTGAGGGTCTTGGCGTCGGCCTTGTTGGCAAAGACGGCTGCGATGCGCGCCCACAGCAGAGTAAAGACGACGCAGAGCACCCAGACGTACCAGTCCGGTGCGCCGCCAATGGCGAAATGGCTGACCGCGCCGGTGAGAGCCGTGAAGGTCATGATGAATACGCTGGTGCCCACAGCGGTCTTCAGCTCGTAGCCGAGGACGCTGGTGAGGATGAGGAGCATCATCATGCCGCCGCCTGCGCCGATAAAGCCGCAGATGAAACCGATGAGGACGCCGCAGACCACGGACTGGACGGCCCGCTTCCGGGCGCTGACGCCCTCCATGGCCTCCTTGGTGGTCATGACGGGCCGGACGATGAACTTGATGCCCAGCAGGAAGGTCATGAACACCGAGAAGCTGCCCATGGTGGCCGAGGGCAGCAGGCTGGCCACCCAGCTGCCCACCACCGTGAACGCCAGCACGCTCACCATCATGATGAGGCCGTTCTTGATGTCGAGATTCTTGTTTTTGTGGTAGGTGTAGGCCGAGACCGCGCTGGCCAGCACATCCGACGAGAGGGCAATGCCCACAGCCATGTAGGGGTCCATGTGCAGGAAGGTGATGAGCATGGGGCTGATGACCGCTGCTGCGCTCATGCCCGCAAAGCCGGTGCCGAGGCCCGCGCCCATGCCGGCGAAAAAGGTAACGATTACGGTAAATAAAACACTCATGTATCTCTCTCCAAAATTGCATCCAGATTTTTGTTCATAATGTCCATCGTCTCGCAGAAGGCTTTCCGCTGGGCCTCGGTGGTGTTCTCGAGCAGCTTCTGGCCGAACTCCTCCTGCAAAGCGCGGCCCCGCACAATGATGGGCTGTGCCTTTTCGGTGCAGCGCAGCAGGGTGCGGCGGCGGTCGGCAGGGTCGGCTTCGCGGACAAGATAGCCCTCCTGCACCAGACGGTCTACGTTCACCGAGACGAGGTTTGCTTTCAGTTTGCGCACCTCCACCACGTCGCTGGCGGTCTGGTAGCCGGGGTTATTGGCGAGGAACATCAGGATGTCAAAGGCCGTCTGGGTCAGGTGCAGCTTCTGGCACAAGGGTTTGCAGAGGGCGGCGTAGGCCGCTGCGGTCTTTCGCCCGAATTCGATGCCCGGGGTGTTCATGGGGTGCCTCCTTGTGATTCAAAATTGTATCATTCAAATTTGAAGTAATGATAGCACAGCGCCGCCGGAATGTCAAGAAAAAAAGGAGCGGCCCGCGCAAGGCCGCTCCCTGTTTCCGTTTTCTTTACAGCATCATGATGAGCCGCGTGCCGAAGGCCGCCAGCCATGCTACGATGCACTGATTTGCCACCATGATAAACGCCCACTTGCCGCCCAACTCCCGCTTGACCGAGGCCACCGCCGCGATGCAGGGCGTATAGAGCAGGCAGAACACCAGCAGGGGTGCAGCCGCCGCCGGGGACAGCGCGGCGGCAAAGGCCGCAGAGGAGCCATAGAGGATGGTGAGGGTCGAAACGACGCTCTCCTTGGCCATGAAGCCGGTGATAAGAGCCGTGGACACCCGCCAGTCGGCAAAGCCCAGCGGCGCAAACAGCGGTGCGATGCCGCTGGCCAGCCACGCAAGGATGCTCTGCTGCGGGTCAGCGGTGAGGCTGAGCCGCAGGTCGAAGCTCTGCAGGAACCAGATGATGATGGTCGCCACAAAGATGACCGTAAAGGCGCGCTGGAGAAAATCACGGGCCTTTTCCCAGAGCAGCTGGACCACATTCTTGAGGCCGGGCAGGCGGTAGTTGGGCAGCTCCATCACAAAGGGGACGGCCTCGCCCTTAAAGACGGTGCCCTTCAGCAGGATGGCCATCAGGATGCCCACCGCAATGCCGAGGAAATAGAGGCTTACCATCACCAGAGCCGCGTGCTCCGGGAAGAAGGCCGCCGCGAACAGGCTGTAGATGGGCAGCTTAGCCGAGCAGCTCATAAAGGGGGTGAGCAGGATGGTCATTTTGCGGTCGCGCTCCGAGGGCAGGGTGCGGCTGGCCATGACGCCGGGGACGGTGCAGCCGAAGCCGATGAGCATCGGCACGATGCTGCGCCCCGAGAGGCCGATGCGCCGGAGAAGCTTATCCATCACGAATGCCACGCGGGCCATGTATCCGGTATCCTCCAGCAGAGAGAGGAAGAAGAACAGGGTCACGATGATGGGCAGGAAGCTCAACACACTGCCCACACCGGTGAAGATGCCGTCGATGACCAGCGAGTGGACGGCTGCGTTGACGTTCCACGCCGTGAGGGTGGAGTCCATCGCGGCGGTCAAGGCATCAATGCCCACTTCCAGCAGGTTCTGGAGCGCCAGACCAATGACGCCGAAGGTGAGGTAGAACACCAGCGCCATGATGCCCACAAAGGCCGGGATAGCGGTATAGCGGCCCGTGAGGAACCGGTCGATCCGGGCCGAGCGGAGCTGCTCCTTGCTCTGGCGGGGCTTCACGACGGTCTGCTCCACCAGCTGGTGGATGAAGTGGAACCGCATATCTGCGATGGCGGCGGCGCGGTCCAGACCCCGCTCCTGCTCCATCTGGACGATGATGTGCTCGATCATCTCTTTTTCGTTCTGGTCGAGCTTCAGGGCCGCTTCAATGCGCTGGTCGCCCTCCACGAGCTTTGTGGCCGCAAAGCGCACCGGGATGCCTGCGGCCTTGGCGTGATCCTCGATCAGGTGGATGATGCCGTGGATGCAGCGGTGGACTGCGCCGCCGTGATCCTCCTCGCCGCAGAAATCCATCCGGCCCGGCCGCTCCTGATACTTTGCGACGTGGAGCGCGTGATCCACCAGCTCGTCCACGCCCTCGTTCTTTGCCGCAGAGATGGGCACGACCGGGATGCCCAGCATGGCCTCCATCTTATTGATGCGGACGGTGCCACCGTTGCCGCGCATCTCGTCCATCATGTTCAGCGCCAGCACCATCGGCGTATCCAGCTCCATGAGCTGCATGGTGAGATACAGATTCCGCTCGATATTGGTGGCGTCCACGATATTGATGATGCCCGTGGGCTTCTCTCCGATGATGAACTGCCGGGTCACGATCTCCTCGCTGGTATAAGGCGACATGGAGTAGATGCCGGGCAGGTCTGTGACCTCCGTATCCGGGTTGTTCCGGATCGCACCGCTCTTGCGGTCCACCGTCACGCCCGGGAAATTGCCGACGTGCTGGTTGGAGCCGGTGAGCTGGTTGAAGAGGGTCGTCTTGCCGCAGTTCTGGTTGCCCGCCAGTGCAAAGGTAAGGGTCGTGCCGTCGGGCAGAGGGTTCTCGCCCTTTTTGGTGTGGTAGCGTCCGCCTTCGCCGAGGCCCGGGTGCTCCACCGGCTTTTCACTTTCTGCCTCCGCCTTTTTCGCCGCCGGGGCTTTGGCCAGAGTGACCCCGATGCGGGCGGCATCGTCCAGCCGGAGGGTCAGCTCGTAGCCGTGGATGCTCAGCTCCATCGGGTCGCCCATCGGGGCAAATTTGACCAGCGTGACTTTCTCACCGGGGATCAGCCCCATATCCAGAAAATGCTGCCGCAGAGCGCCTTCGCCGCCCACGGTCCCGACCACGGCGGTCTCGCCGATGTTCAAATCTTTCAACGTCATATGGAATGCTCCTCTCGAGCGCGTTTGTTTGTTAGTTTGCATTAACAATAGTAATATAGGCTAACTTTCCGGCGTTGTCAAGAGAAACGGGGCTGTTCTGAACTGCTCTCTGAAAAAAATAATGTCGCCTTCCTCGAATATCAGAAAAAGTGCAAAAAATAAGAGCCTGTACCCGGGAAGCTCCCGCCGTACAGGCTCTTATCGTTTTTTATTCAGTTCGCGGTGTGGTAGCCGTCAGGGTTCTTCTTCTGCCAGTTCCAGCTGTCGGCGCACATCTCCTCGATGCCGTACTCGGCCACCCAGCCCAGCTCGTTCTTGGCCTTGGTGGGGTCGGCGTAGCACTCTGCGATGTCGCCGGGGCGGCGGGCCTCGATGACGTAGGGGATGGCCTTGCCGCAGGCCTTCTCGAATGCGTGGATGACATCCAGCACGCTGTAGCCCTTGCCGGTGCCGAGGTTGCAGATGAAGAGGCCGCAGTTCGTCTCCAGCTTCTTGATGGCGCAGACATGGCCGCGGGCGAGGTCAACGACATGGATGTAGTCGCGGACGCCGGTGCCGTCGGGGGTGGGGTAGTCGTTGCCGAAGACATGGACCTTCTCCAGCTTGCCGACGGCCACCTTGGCGATGTAGGGCATGAGGTTGTTGGGGATGCCGTTGGGGTCCTCGCCGATGAGGCCGGACTTGTGGGCACCGATGGGGTTGAAGTAGCGCAGCAGAGCCACGTTCAGAGTGGGGTCGGCCTTGCAGACATCGGTGAGGATGCGCTCAGTCATCGCCTTGGTGGTGCCGTAGGGGTTGGTGGTGGCGCCGACCGGGAAGTCCTCGGTGATGGGCACGCTGGCGGGGTCGCCGTAGACGGTGGCAGAAGAGCTGAACACGAAGTTGTGGCAGTTGTGCCGACGCATCACATCCAGAATGACCAGCGTGCAGTTGAGGTTGTTGTAGTAGTATTCGATGGGCTTGGAGACGCTCTCGCCCACAGCCTTATAGGCTGCGAACTGGATGACGGCCGTGATGTCAGGGCACTCGGCGAAGATCTTCTCCACATCCTCGTGCTTGGTCATGTCGGCCTGATAGAAGCGGAAATCCTTGCCGGTGATCTGCTTGACCCGGTCGAGGACCACGGGGGATGCGTTATAGTAATTGTCCGCCACAACGACATCGTAGCCTGCATTCAGAAGCTCGATGCAGGTGTGGCTGCCGATGTAGCCTGCGCCGCCGGAAACCAAAATAGCCATGTCCTATACCTCTTTTATCACAAATGTTGCTCTGCGCGGGGCCTCTGCGTCCCGTCTGCCTAAAGGATACCGCTTTTTGCGCCGAGAATCAAGTACCGGCTCTTTTATGAAGATGTATTCTTGTTGCATCTTTTTCTCCTGTCTGATGAACTGCAACGATTTTTGTCCCGGGCTGCATGGAGAGCAGACGCAAAAAACAGCAAAAGGCAGTTCCATAAAAGGAGCTGCCCTTTGCTGCGGCTGATATTTGCTTAGAGACGGCCGCACTGACGGCCGGTGAAGAAGCGAAGGGTGGTGTTGACGCGGAAGACCTTGCCCGCCCGCAGCACCGTGGAGGGGAACTCCGGGTGGGAGGGGCTGCAGGGGAAGTGCTGGGTCTCGAGGGCGAAGCCGCCGTATTTTTCCATCGGGACGCCGCCCTTGCCGGGGGAGGGGCAGTTCTGCAGGAAGTTGCCGGTGTAGAGCTGGATGCCCGGCTGGGTGGTGTACATCTTCATGCTGATGCCGGTCTTGTCGCTGGACGCCCACGCGCAGAGGCTCTGGCTCGCGCCCCGGGGCCGGTCAAGGACATAGCAGTGGTCGAAGCCGCCGCCCGCCATGGTGGTCTGATAGAACCCGGTGTCGAGGTCGCGGCCCAGCGGCTTGCCTGCGCGGAAATCCATCGGCGTGCCGGCCACAGGCAGGATGCGGCCCGTGGGGCAGGTCTCGTTGTTGCCCTCGAGGTAGTTGGAGGCATAGATGCGGAGCTTCTGGCCCAGCACATTGCCGCCGCCGTCGAGGTTGAAATAGGTGTGGTTCGTCAGGTTGATGATGGTATCCGCATCGCTGGAGACACGGTAGTCCATCCGCAGAGTGTTGTCCGGGGTGAGGATGTACCGCACGCTGACCTTCAGATTCCCCGGGAAACCATCCTCGCCCGCCGGGCTTTCGGTCTCCATCAGGAGCGTATCGCCGAACATCTTCACATCGTAGATCTTCCGGGGGAAGGTGCCGTGCAGGTGATTTCTGCCGTTGTTGGCTTCCAGCTTGTAGGTCTTGCCGCCGAGGGCAAATTCCGCGTTCTCGATGCGGTTGGCGTACCGGCCCACGAACGCACCGCAGCAGGTGCTGCCGGACGAGTTGAAATCTGCCTCATAGTCGGCGAGGGTGTCGTGCCCGACGACCACATCCACAAGGCCCGTCTTGGTGGGGACGAAAAGATTTTTGATCACGCAGCCGTAGTTCAGCACGCTGATCTCAAGTCCGCCGGGATTGGAGATGATGTACTCATCCACCTTATCGCCGTTTTTGGTCACACCGAAAGGCTTGGAGCGAAACTGTGCCATAAGGCTCGCCTCCTTGTTGTTATTTTCTGGCCCGGGGCAGCTCCGCCCCAGCCTTGTCCATAATTATGATTATAGCACAGTTTTCGTACCTTGTGTGCGATTGCTTTTAGATTCAACTTCCAAATTTTCGAGAGATTTTTTGGGCATATTGTACGAGGACGACAGACAGTTTCCGCCCAAAAAGTCTCTCCCTTTGGGAGAGCTGGCGCGTCAGCGCCTGAGAGGGCAAGGCCGCTATCCGGGGACACCAGCCCCTGCGCTCATTTTTCTCTGACAAAGGGCCAGCTTATCGCAGCATACCGGCTCTGTCGTGCCGGGCTTGCCCTCTCCGTCCCCTTCGGAGACACTGCCCGGGTTGCGGCTCCCAGCGTCTGCTTCGCTGCCGCTCGCATCCTGC
>OHTA01001608.1_pt1 | contig 11130 bp, 13 predicted proteins | sample 1578851 | NCBI WGS metagenome assembly OHTA01 (sample SAMEA3879578, study PRJEB24766) | human gut metagenome | biome: human-associated habitat; feature: feces | place: USA | collected 1985/1987 | reverse complement strand
AGCTTCAGAAATCTGTGGTAAATCGCTCATTTCAAATCCCTCCTTAAATCTTACGACTGTAATAAATATATTATAGACGTTATTTATGTGGTTGTCAATTTCATAAAAAACATATTGACTTGAAATCTTACTCGTGTAATAATTGAAATATTACAAGAGTAAGATTTGGAGATGGCAACAAAAAGAAAAGAACCAGAATCACAACGGATTAGCTGGTTCCTTTACTCGTTTGAATTACCTCTTTTATGTATGAGTGCTAAGAGGTATTCAATTTCTGGAAGAATCTCGGCTGCCTTTTGCTCATCACATTCCTGTAACATCAATAACAGTTTTTGTTTTTTCACCCCATCCGTAGCAGTGTCAGGGTGGAAAATACGGTCTGCAGGAATGTGTAAATAAGCGATGATCTGGCACAATACTTCGAACTTGGGATTACCACGGTCGTTTTCAATATTTAGTATTGTACGCTCATCACAACCTATTTGTTCAGCTAATGCTGCTTGAGATAGATGGGCTTCTTCTCTGGCAGCCCGGACTACCTTCGCAAGATTTTTTACATAGTCATGCATTACAATTCACCTCAGTGCTAGTTTACATTACAGGGTAAATATTATGAATTACAATAGAGTACAGGTGTAAGATGAAACGAACTACACCATAAAAGGAAAAATTACATGGAAGCAAGGAAACAGCACAGAATACGATGTTTGTTGAAGTTACTGAAATTTGTTCATGGATAAAAACGCATTGATAGGTGTATCGCAATTCACAGAACGATAGAATTGCGATACACCTATTTTATATTTCAAGAGAAAATAAAAAGGAGGCTCATGATGAAAGAGATGGAAGCAAAGACAGAAAACAGATATGAGTACAGAAAACCACAGGAAAAGAGGAAACAGATGATAGCACCGGATTTATTTGAATTTGCATATGTACCGGATTGGTACGGACATTTAGCGGAACTGGAGAGATTGGCATTGCCGGAATCATGGAAGTTCCGAAAGCCGAGCCGGGAAACAAAGAATGCAGACACCCCCATTTTAGAACGTTACATACATACAATTTTTCGCAAGCAGGTTATTGACTTTAATTCAGAAAGTGATCCAAGAAAAGCAGACAGTATTTTTCATTTGGAAAACGAATGTGTCTGCTTCCATACAGGATTATACACACGACAGTACAAGGGGATTTATGGCTATTTTGAAAGAAACAATTTTTCGGATTCTTTAAGAGATTGGTATTTTAGAGGTTTTTGTGATGAGATGTCTCCGAAGTTAAGATACATCGAGCCATTACCACAAAAGCCCGTCTATCATATGGCGCAGAGTGGCATTAACTTTAATCCAGAGTGGTCTATAAGAGTAAACGTAAATCACATATTGGGGGATGAAGAGAACCTGGAACGTATTCCAGCTAAAATTCGGAAAGCCAAGAATTTGCCGCTTTTGTTTGAAACAGCAGTAGAGCTTGGAAGAAGGAAGGCTATAATAGAGCCGGGGCTTGTGGTCCCACAGGGATATCAGGGGAGAGTGCAGTATCTTCTTCCGGTATATTTAACGAATATGCAGAAACCTGACCTTGCCATGACACTGACGGTTATGGATGGTTACTATTTGGGTAATACCTGCAAGTTATGATGCCCTGTCACAAATCAATGAAATAAAATATGCGGATTTGGATTCTGCGTTGGAGGGAACGAAACGCTCCATCGAGGGTGTGTTCCTTCCAACAGTAAGCCAGATGTCCGCAGGAATAACGGATGTATTTTCTACACTGGGAAATGCAATCAATGAAGCAAACGGAGATTTCAGTCAGATAAGTGTGGCAATCGGAACAGCCATAGGAGACGTGGCAGCTATTATCACAGAGCAGATGCCGATGTTCCTTGAGTTGGGACTTAATATCGTGACCTCTATCGGAGGTGCGATTCTGGAAAATCTGCCAATTTTGATTGAGTCTGCGACTAATATTGTATTGACTATTCTGAATTCACTGATAGCTGCCCTTCCTCAGATAACCGAGGGAGCTTTGCAGTTGGTACTGACATTAGTCAACGGAATTCTTGCGAATTTGCCACAGTTGGTCGAGGCTGCGGTTCAGATGATTGTCACACTGGCAACCGGAATAGGAGAGGCACTGCCACAGCTGATTCCTACTATAGTTGATGCGGTGGTTTTAATATGCACCACTTTGCTGAACAACATGGATAAAATTCTGGATGCCGCTTTTTCCATTATTACCGGATTAGCCCAGGGACTTCTGAATGCACTGCCGAAATTGGTGGCTGCTTTGCCTCAGATTATTTCGTCCATCATCAATTTTATAACCACAAATCTGCCAAAGATTATTGAGATGGGTGTTAAATTGGTGGTTCAGCTGGCGGTTGGGCTGGTTAAGGCAATACCACAGTTGGTGGTAAGTCTACCTCAAATCGTGACAGCCATTATTTCTGGTATAGGAAAAGCTGCGACCTCTATTGTGAGTGTCGGAAAGAATATCGTGACCGGACTTTGGAGTGGTGTTTCTTCCATGATTTCGTGGGTAAAGGACAAGATTTCCGGTTTTGTCGGGGATATCGTTGGCGGCATCAAGAATCTGCTCGGTATCCACTCACCATCTCGTGTGTTTGCCGGAATTGGTGACAACATGGCCAAAGGTCTTGGCGAGGGCTTCACGGATGAAATGGATAAGGTGTCAAAGGATATTAACAATGCTATTCCTACAGACTTTGATGTAGATGCGAGGGTAGGAGCAAATACACAGACTTCCGGTTCGGGAAGTGGGGGAACGGTGATTACTTATACCGGCCCGCTTGTGAGTGTGGCACAGATGGTAGTACGAAGTGAGGATGATATCAGAAAGGTATCACAGGGACTGTATAACCTGATGCAGTCAGGAACGAGGGCACAGGGAATTATACCAATCACCTAAGAAGGAGGAGAAGCATGGGATTTTCATTTCAGGGGATTCATTCAAAGGAAAAAAAGCTGAAAGCAAGAATTACGGGATATCCTATGCTTCCGGCTTTTAGAAATAATACGGAAAGCATACCGGGAAGGTCAGGGATACTGGATTTTGGAATGGAGTATTCCGAGCGTATCATTCCAGTGGAATGTTCCGTGTTCCCGGAGCAGGACTTTTCTGCTCTGGTACATAGAATAGATGAAATTAATGGGTGGCTGAATCCGTATAGAGGGGTTCAGCCATTGATTTTTGATGAATATCCGGACAGATATTTTATGGCGAGAATGAATACGGAAATCAGCATGGAAAGGGTATCACGGACAGCAGGTACGTTTTCTTTGGAATTTATCTGTCCTGATCCATTTGGTTATGCCGTGGAGGATGAGGTGTTTTCTATTGCAGCAGAGGGCAAGACCACTGTGAACAGGCAGAAGGGAAACCTCATATCTGAACCGATTTTTGAGTTAAATGCGATTATGGACAGCACTTCTTCTTATGTGGATATAGAGGTAAAGGAAAATATCAATACTCTCGATGCAAAGGGTGAAGTGCTGCTTACTATTCTTTCCTCGCTGGCACAGGATGAGAGCCGATCCATTTCAGAAAACTGCACATGGGGAATCCGCAGAAGGTTTGAAACAGGAAAACACAAAATGAGTACAAAGCGTTTTCTTGGCTACGACACGGACGAGAATGGTAAGCTGGTAATCAACAGAATGCAGGAGCCGATTGTGGTGCGGTTGTATCAGGAATTTTTGGATGGAAAAACAACGGATTACATCAAGAGGATTTTTGAAAAAGAGGGAGTTCGGAACTGGGATGGCGGTACGAAATGGCAGGCTACAACCTTAATGAGTATGTTGGAGAATGAAAAATACAAAGGTGATGCATTGCTGCAGAAAAGCTATACGGTGGATTTCCTTACCAAGAAGCGGACGCAAAACAAAGGGGAAATCCAGATGTTTTATGTGGAGGATGACCATGATGCCATCATATCAAAGCGGATTTGGGAATGTGTACAGCTTGAAATAAAACGCAGGAAAAAGTACCTGGAGGAGCATGGAACAAACTCCTATTCCCACCGGCCGGAAAGCAATCCATTTGCATCCAAGATAATTTGCGGAGACTGTAATAAGGTATTTGCACGGAAGGGCTGGCGGAGCAGCACGGGCGTTGACCGTAAGGTATGGCAGTGCAGTGAACGCTACAAGGTCAAAGGAGTCATGGGATGCGCCAACCGTCACGTAGAGGAAGAAACGCTGATAAAGGCTTATCTGATGGCTTGGAATGCATTGGTGGAGAACCGAGAGGATTTCATGGAGCAGTGGACGGAACAGCTGCAGAGCGAGAACCTATTGGAAGGTTATCGGGCAGAGAAGTTCATAGAATACACGGATGGAGCAGAACCTTTGACGGAGATGGATACAGACTTCATGCTGAAAACACTGGACCACATCAAGGTTTTTGAGGATGGAACATTGTTGGTAGTGTTCCTGGATGGAACGGAGATTGAATGTAAAAATGAAGAGGAGTAAGAAAAGATGCCGATTGGGAGTTGCGATTCCTGATCGGCTTTTTTTCTTGTTCTTTTTCGGATAGTAAAATAGCAGGCGATATGGTAAAATATAAATATTCAGATTAAGGAAGAAGGCATAAAAATGACTGCTGAGAATTTGTCGATTGTGAAAGAAGATAATATAAAAAAATTCTGGTTGAGTTTTACTACATGGTTTGAAGATGAGTTGCCTGGAACAGAGATTTTACAGGCATATTACGAGGAGTATGACAATTGGAATGGTGGAACTTATTATTTGGGAGTAGATTTTGAAAAAGAATATAGATTGCACTATGGGATAGCATATCCAGACGTTTTAAAATTAGAATCACCTCAAATGGAAGATATAAAAATGTTCATAGAGCTTGCATTTCATGAGTGGGTGATTTTTGATAAAAGATATGACTTTACAGTTATGGTAAATAAACGACTCAGTCGCTTTTCTATTCCATATAGATTGCAGAATGGTCGATTAATACAGGAAGGGTATAAAACATCATATTACATAGACAAAATTTTGAATTACTCTATGTTTGAAAGAAAAATCCGTTATTCAGAAGAAATGATTACGAGCCGGGAATACTTAGATAAGAAAAGTGCATTGGATTATATAATAGATGCCTTGCAGTTTATTTTATCTGTACAAGATGGGGAAAAAGTAATACAAAAATATAAATTGGCTGCAAAAAGTGTTAATGAAGACGAAAACAGTAAAGTATATGCAGTTGTTAAGACTGAAATTGAGGAGATTATGAAAATCTCTAATGAATATTTTGATATACGGCATAATGAATATCTAAATAAGGCGAAACAGGCAAGGGAGCCTATTCAGGACTTGGCTTTTATTGAATATCTGTATAATCGTGCCTATGCCTTACTGTATTTACTTAGGATTAAAACAGATACAGGTAAACTGCTTAATTTCAAAAAAGATTGTGACGATAATATATAGGTATTTTGAAGAGGTGGGTTATGAAAAGAGAAGAGAACTCAAAAGAAAAGAAAAATAGATTTTTCGATTATTTTAAAGGCAAAATATTTCCAATACCAACTATGCATAATCATGATACACCACTTAATGAGATAGAATTTGTTAGGTTATCCAAATCTTTTAAAAATGTTGTTGATAAAATGGAGGAGAAGGATAAGGAAAATGATTAACAATCAGAATATTGAGAAGAAATTAGAGATATTTGAAAGTTTATTGATGCAGTTTATAGATTCAATAGACATTGAACGTGACAACATAAGGCTTTCAATACCGTCATTGGTTAGTATTGTTACTGATGCAGAAATTGATATAGAAAAAGAAAAAAGTTTCATAGTTTGTCAGGTGTATCGGAAGCACGAGAAATCTCATTAATCTGCTATTATATATTGAGAAGAAAACCTATAGTGATAGATGATACAGATGGTGATAATGTCAACCTGATAAATGAGAAGTTTTGTGCGTATTTGTTATTGAGCAGTTTAGCAAGTATAGAACATATAGATAAGAGCTACGTTGATTTTTTAATTAGCATGCTTTATAAGGGTGAACTTTCAAAAGATGCGCTTTATTTATTGGCAATAACACTCAAAACAGTAAATAAATAGGAGGAAGTATTAATGTGAGTTGCCTTAAAGGACATTACAGACCTGCTTCCTTTTATTGTAGAAAATTTATCGAAATGCATTTATATTATAGTAGTTTGCTTGATTGCAGGTTTTATTGTTGGAAGACTATTACAAAAGAGTAAAATGAAACCTAAAATGCAGGAATTAACGATAAAGTTAACTGAGAAGGAAAAGAAATTAGAAATATTAAAAGAGGAAAAGAAAGATTTAGAAGAAAAACTTGATAAGTTTTCAGAAAAATATAATATTTTGCAAAATCAAATGGCATTGATACATAATGATAGGAATGCTAATTCCAACTTTTCTACCTTAAATGAATTAGGAAGGATTATCAATTCTAATGAAGGCAGAATGGAAATAACGGCACTTATTGAGTTGAGTCTTAAACGAGATAAAGATGTGAATAAAGCATCTGAGGAAGAAAATAGATAAAAATGAGGTAAAATATGTTATATGGACGAGATTATCTTTTGGGCTTAACAGAAGCAGAGAAACAACAATATGAAGAAGTAACGGGACGGAAGTTTGGAGAAAAAAGAGTAAGTGGATTTGGAAGAGTTAATAATTTTTTGGCATATCCTAAAGCTGCAAGAATGTGTAAATCACTTTTTCCTAATAATTATTTAGATGTTGCAGAATTGCGAGATGCAGAACGATTGGCTGCTGCGAATGAAGAATTTTTTTCTTTATTAAGTGATGAAGTATGTACAGAAAGAAGCATATTGAATTTTATAAAGGATAAAAAATATTATCATATAATAGGCTCTATCATTTGGGGGTTATCGATTAACATCGGAAATCATGGGGTGTATTTATTTCCAGAATTTCAGTTGGGTAATTCATATAAAGCTGATTATCTTCTTATGGGAAAAAGTTCTGGAGGTTATGAATTTATTTTTATTGAATTGGAAAGCCCATATGGAAATATAACATTAAAGGATGGACAGCTTGGTGCAGAATTTAGGGATGGAATATCACAGTTGGAAGATTGGAAAAGATGGCTTCCGGCAAATTATAGCTCTTTCGGAGAAGTTATGAGGAAACACAAGAATAATGCACTTGATTTGCCAGAAGAATTTTATGTTTTGGATATGTCTCGGTTTCATTATGTTGTTATTTCTGGAAGAAGGTCGGATTTTCAAGATAAGACCTATATTATAAAACGAGAGCGGAAAAAAGCTGATGACATCGATATAATACATTATGATAATTTATACGATTTTTCTAATAATTTGATAGGAAAGTTAACATATTAAAAAGAGGGATATTGCTGAAAATGCAGAAAGATATAATAGAAAAAGAAATAGCGGAAATAATTAAGGGCTTTAGACAGCCTTCCGTTGACATAGAAATAAATCAAGAACATGTGCATAAATGGATTTCTCAGTTTAGTCCGGATACGCAAGATACAATTTTGGAGGAAACCCTACATATTTTGAAAAAGTGGTATTTTGGCAGAGATAAAATCAGTTTATTTTTGAATGAGATAATGGATTATTTGAAGGCAGAAAATGAAAATGCAACAGATGCAGATCCATTCAAAGGCATATGTTTTTTAGATATCCAAGAAAGTGGTAAAAGTCAATTTCAATTACTCGAAATTTTAAAAGATGAAGCAAACAAAAAATATGGATGCAGTATAAGAACCGGAAATCCAGGGCAAGAGAATTACTATGTATATCTTGATGATGGCTTATACACTGGAAGCAGATTGAGAAAAGATATTAAACGATGTTTGCAAACTATACCAGAGGGTTCACATATAGATGTTATTTATTTGATTGCGTGTCGGAGCGGCATGGATTTTTCAAAAAGCGAATTAGAAAAGGTATGCAAGGCCAAGAATATAAAATTAAATATTCATAGATGGCGAGAGGTATGTAATAACAAAACAATTACGAGAATTGACAATGTTACTTCATACGAACCAGTTCAGGAATGTTTGTGGCCTTCATCAAGGTTGGCTAAATTACCAGAGATTAGTTCGTATATTGAAAAGTTGGAAGGAATCAATGGGAAAAAAGTATATTACTGTTTTCGTAATGCCAGATACCAGTATACAGAGGGAATATTTTCAAATTTAGTAAATAGGGACATAGTTGAAGAAGAATTTCTGAAAAAGGGGATTGCAATTACAGAAAATATACAAGATCATAAAGGGTTATATCCTTTGGGGTATAATCTGACACCATCATTTGGATTCGGCTCATTCTGTGCTACTGATTTAAACATATCAAACACATGCCCAATAGTGTTATGGTGGGGAAATGTGATTGAAAAAGGGAATGAGTTGGATTGTTGGTATCCTCTGTTGCCGAGAAGGATTAGTGATAAGGATGTTAATCCATTCGATGCTGATTGGGAACCTGAAGAAACCGAAGATGATGGATACGATGACGTTTTTGATACATGTCCGGATTGTGGGTGTGGTATAAGTTTAAGAAATGATGGCGGCAATGGTTTTTGTATTGATTGCACTTGGAATCATTAGGAAGCGTTTTAGAGGGGTAAACATTATCCCCCTAAGTGGGGTATGAACCTTTTCGCAAAAGGTGACGGTTTCGCTATTTAGTATAAGAAGAAACTTTCACCGCATGTGGAGACGGTTGTTCTTTTGTCCCAACTGAAATAAAAGCCGGATGATTACATTGATGTCACGATTGAACTTGATAATGTGGATATAACATCTGCAGAGACTAAGGCAACATATGATGAGATAAAGAAGTATGTGGCGGAACATAATGCCGTCATGAAGGTTTCCAATCTGTGTATCTCACAGGTAAAGAGAAAATGCGGAATTGAGGTTGGAAAGAATTTGTGCGTTGCAACGAGGAGAATGGACTGCTTGCAGGGCAATTCGACGACTGCCGCGACAGACTTGGAAATTGTTCCAAGTCCTAATTTACCTAAAAATGAATATAGCAGGCAGCCACAGTGTCCAGAAGATAAAGAGAGTGCAATTGTGGAGGCATTGAAGTATTTTAAGATGATTCAGCAGAAATAAAAAGTGTTTGATAAATCGGAATTTGTGGAGAGATTTCCTGAACTTTCCGTGTTTTTCAAGGCATGCAGAGCCTTGTATGATGAAATGATATGTATTTTCCCTTATTTTTGCCCTTGTGAGATAATCGTGAGGGAAATAAGGGAAATTTTTTTTTAGTCATTGCCTGCCACTTTGTCGAGAAGCCTTGCCGAATCTCGCTTAGCTTTTCTGGTGGAGTGAGCATAGACATTCATAGTGGTACTGACATCTGAGTGTCCTAACAGTTCCTGCACATCCTTTGGAGCAGCTCCGTTTGAAAGCAAGTTGCTTGTATAGGTGTGTCTTAACTGGTGAAAATGAAATCCTTCAAATCCCTCCAGCCTATTGGAAACTGACCGGCACACAAGACCAAGTGTGCTTGGTAATTCAAGGCAACCATCCGGTCTTAAGCAGACAAATGATATTTCCTTATATTCTTCAGGAACAGCCTGTGTTCCATCCAGATGATAATATTCATAATACACTCTGTTTTTGTCCTGTACTTCTTTGTAGTAATTGCGGTGATAGAGTTCACCATACTGCATCCGGTTTTTAAGCTGTTCTTTTCTTGCTTCTTTCAGTATGCCTGCTAGCGTATCTCCGAAATCAACAATTCTTACTTTTTTTCGTTTGGTAGGTCCAATGATGTTCTTGTGTCTAGCTCCATCATAACGGATACTTCTCTTGATAGTCAGGTATTGTTCCTCAAGATTAATATCCTGCCATGTAAGACCACAAACCTCACCGATGCGAAGCCCTGCGTAATATGCTATCTGAATTGGCAGTATTGCTGGGGGATTCTTTTCGTCAAGGTATTTTATTAACCTCTGGTAATCTTCGTGTGAAATTGGCTGAACACCTTCTTCAATGTCATCATCCGAAAATAAATCCACATCCTCCGCCTGTTTTTTCAGCTTGATATACTGCATTGGATTGAAAGTAATAAACTGCTTTGGAAATACTGCAAATCGGAAAGCCTGCTGTAATACAGCAGAAAATGAATGGATATAATCCTTGCTGTATCCCTTTTTGACAGTTCCATCCGGATATTCGCCACCAAATGTCAGTAAATCAAAGAATGACTGTAAATGTTCCGCAGTAACATTTTTTAACTTTCTGTCAGCAATAGGATGTTTCTTGATAACCCTTATTGCACTGAGATAGTTTTCAACAGTTCCATTGCTTAATGTCCCTGTCTTTAGTTCTTCCTCAGACCATAAATTAAGTAAATCACCTACAGTGAGATTATCTGTCTTAGCAACAAACTTTTTATTATCATAATCATCCATTGCCTGACGGAGCAGTTTTTCCGTTTCACTCTTGCTTTCTGTTCCAGCGTATTCTTTCTGAACCAGATTGCCGCTTTGATCTTCTACATAGAAGCGGTAGTACCATTTTTTTCCTTTTTTTCTCATTAAAAACCCTCCTCCATTAATCTCCAGCCGTTGTCTTTTAGCCACTTTTGTCTTTCCCGGTAATCTGGAAGGATCTTCTCAACTTCTTTCCAGAATGCCTGGGAATGGTTCATTTCCCTACGGTGGCAAAGCTCATGGACCACCACATAATCCAGCACCTCAGGAGGTGCCAGAATTAACAGCCAGTTAAAATTCAGATTTCCATTTGCGGCACAGCTTCCCCATCTTGTTTTCTGTTGACGCAGGGTAATTTTCCCATAGCTTACCCCTAACTTTTCTGCATAATATGCCACTCGCCTTGGAATTACCACGCAGGCTTTATTCTGCAGATGCTGTCTTTCCAGGGCAGACAGCTTTTGTACGTTCTCCTTCTGTGCATCTCTTTTCTGGATTTTTTCCAGATTTTTCAGGATCCATTCTTGTTTTTCTTCCACAAATTTCTGAATTTTTGCTTCGGAAAGACGGAGAGGCGCGCGTACAACAACACTGCCATCAGCCTTAATTTCCAGGCTCATGGTTTTGCGGCTGCTGCGGATGATCTGGTAGGAAATCTG
>OHTA01001604.1_pt1 | contig 11147 bp, 9 predicted proteins | sample 1578851 | NCBI WGS metagenome assembly OHTA01 (sample SAMEA3879578, study PRJEB24766) | human gut metagenome | biome: human-associated habitat; feature: feces | place: USA | collected 1985/1987 | reverse complement strand
GAATTGATGAAGTGAAGGTGGTCTTTACCGGTGAAGAAGATGTGGAAGTGTATCGCCAGTTGCCGGCTAAACAATACTATTTGCAACCTTGTTCGTGCCGAAACACGGAAGAGGTTGTGGATTATATCCTGAAGCATCCGGAGTGGAGACTGAGCTTGCAGACGCATAAGTGGATTCAGATCCGGTAATGCTCAGATAGATTTTGGAGTGGATTTATGATTGAATACAGACTTTAGAAGATTTAGATATATGAAGAAAATTGGAAATATGCGGTGGGCGCGCTTGGCCGTATTTATCTGTTCTTTGTTTGTGGGCATGGGGCAAATGGAAGCCCAGGAAACGTATCATACCCAGATATTCAAGCCGAAACGAATCAAGTCATTGCAGGTTGTTCAGCCGGATCAGACCTTTACGATTCCGGTCATTACGTTGGGCAGTGGAGAACAAATACTGATTAACTTTGATGACTTGACGCCCAATTACGAGCGTTATGCCTATTCCATCATCCATTGTGATGCCGACTGGAAGAAATCATCTCTGAACGAACTCGAATACATGCAGGGTTTCCAAGGATTGACGATCGACGACTTTGCCAATTCATTTAATACGACTACGCAATATACCAATTATCAGCTGTTATTGCCGAATGATGATGTACAGTTAAAAGTATCGGGCAACTATGCCGTTCGTATCTATCATGAAGATCATCCGGAGGAAACGGTGCTGGTGGCTTGTTTTTCGGTGGCAGAGTCGGAGGTTGGTATTGCAGCTGAAGTAACCGGTAATACATTAGTTGATACCTATCAGCGGCATCAGCAGGTAAATTTCTCGGTCCTGAAGAAGAATTTGAATATTACACATCCGCAGACTGATCTGAAAATCCGGGTAGTACAGAATAATCGGCCGGATAATGTTGTTCGGAAAATCATGCCGAGTGGTATCTTGAGCGACCGGATCGTCTATGAAAACCTGCGGGAACTGATTTTCCCGGCAGGCAATGAATACCGCCGTATGGAGTTCTTGTCGAGCAAGTACAATGGGATGCGTGTAGAAGGTATTTCCTATCATAATCCGTATTACCATGTCGATCTGATGAAAGACTACCCAAGTAGTATGGCAACGTATGAATATGATCAGGATCAGAATGGGCGTTTCTATGTGGCCTGCAGCCGATGTGATGATGCCAATACGGAAGCCGACTATTACATTGTTCATTTCACCTTGGCAATGCCTGAAGCAAAAGGAGGAAAGGTTTATTTGAACGGAGACTTCACACAGAACACATTCGACGAGAACAGCGAGATGATATACAATCCGGATTCGCGCCAATATGAAAAGGCTATTCTGCTGAAACAGGGGAATTATAACTATCAGTATCTATATGTTCCTGCTGGTGAAACCATTGGACAAACCGGCAGCATTGAAGGGAACTTTCACCAGACGGAAAACGAATATACGATTTACGTCTATTTCCGTCCGATGGGAACCCGTTATGACCGCCTGATTGGAGTACAGACGGTACAGATAAACGGTCATAACTGATGAAGTTCCCGATTATCGCTCATGGACACACTGGCCGGCGATGTAGGTAGCCCGAACGGCGCGGTCGTCGGCATGTGTCATCAGACCAAACAACAGGTTCTCGATATTCCAGGCCTGTGTCCGCTTCAGGTATTCGTAGCGATACAGCTGGGCAAACGTAGAATTATAATCCACCACGATGAAATCGGCCATCCTTCCCGGTAGAAAACTGCCGATTTCCTGATCCAGATGCAAGGCTTTCGCACTGCCCAAAGTGGCTTTGTAGAAGGCTTCGAAGGCCGACATCGGATAACCGTTCAGCTGTTGTACCTGATAGGCGGCACCTAATGTATGGAAGATCGAGAAAGAAGTTCCGGCGCCGATGTCCGTTCCCATGACTGTTTGCATACCGGCTTCGTTGGCTTTCTCCATTTCATACAGACCACTTCCCAGAAAACCGTTGGATGTCGGACAATGTACGGCGATTGCCTGTGCCTTGGCTATACGTTTCCGCTCCGAATCACTCAGGTGAATGGCATGAGCCAGCAAGGTCCGGTCGGTAAGCAATCCATATTTCTCGTACACCGACAGATAATCCGGACAGTCCGGATATAATGTCTTGACGAAATCGACTTCACCTTTGTTTTCCGATAAATGTGTCTGGATGTACGTATCCGGATAATCGGTATGAATCCGCTGGCAGGTTTCCAGTTCGGCCGGAGAACAACTGACAGCAAAGCGAGGTGTAATGACATATTTGTTTCGTCCTTTCCCGTGCCATTTCTGTATCAGAGCACGTACGTCGGCTTCTCCTTGCTCCGGCGTGTCACAAAGATATTCAGGCGCTTCCTGGTCCATTTGCACTTTCCCGGTCAGCATACACATATTATATCGGGAAGCTTCTTCAAACAGAATATCTGCCGATTGCGGATGAACCGACGAAAAGGCAACTGCCGTGGTCGTCCCGTTACGGAAAAGTTCTTTCAGGAATGCGCGGGAGATTTCACGGCAATGATCCGTATCGGCAAAGGCTCTTTCGGCCGGAAACGTATATTGGTTCAGCCAGTCGAGCAACTGCCTTCCGTACATTCCCGTGATTTCGGTTTGCACATAATGAAGATGTGCGTCGATAAATCCTGGCATCAAGACGGAACCCTGATAATCGACGACTTCCGCCTTCGGATATTTCTGCAATAGGATAGCCGATGTTCCGGCTTCTACGATCAATCCATCGCAGACGCATAAAGCACCGTCGGGTTCATATACGATATTCTTTGCCGACAGCAAAGGCGAATCTGTAAAATAAAATACCTCACCCAAATATAGTTTCATTTCATTCATCCTATTCATCTCTTTTGTATTCCGTTTCAATAAACACTCTAAAGTACAAATTTGTTTGGAGCAGGAAAGGAATAACGATAGAAATTCTTACTTTATTTTTCTATTGTAGGGAGAATGAATTTAACTAATTCCGGATCCGGATTATTGGCGATGGCCCATAATACCTGGCTGTCTGAACTGATACAAATATTGGTACATGGAATATCTAATGTTAATGTTTGGACTTTTTCTCCTTCCCAATTAAATACGTGTATTGTACTTGCATCAAATTCTTTTTGGGCTTTGGCATAATCTTCCAACTTAGTGCCTGAATAGAGCAAGTAAATATATTGGTTATTAGCGGTAGAAGAAATGTAGCCGACAATGTTTGATCCGTACATAGGAGCTGAATATCCATCTTGACTATCTTCTATGGTATATTTAGGATAGACTTTTTCTGATTTATTCAATAAAACGAGGCTGTCTTTTTCTACCTTGTATATATGAAAGATCTCTCCCCATATAGAAGTAAAAGCTAATCTGTTCCTGTCTGTGTTGAGAACCAGGCGACCTTGATAGGCCATGGCTCGCAAATGATTCTTGAGTGCTTTTTCGCTTGAATCTTTATACGGGAACTCGAAGAATGAACTTTTCGTGTTGTTTAATGAATCCATAAAGACAAACATTTCCTTTGGATACGGACCCATTCCCAAATAAGAATTGTCTGAGATTTGCTTGACATCAAAAGACATGTTAATTTTATCATTGGCAACAGCTATGGGTGTCTCCATGTGGATTTGATGATTCTTTATCTGAATTTGGGTGTATTTTCGGGCTTGAAGGTCAAATATGCCGAAACGGTTCTTATCCAGATGTTGTATTGTGTGCGGATAAATAAATTCACCGGGTCCAACACCTCTCGGACCAAACCGGTACAGACTGTCTGTTTCTATATCTATATAAAAGAGACAGGAATCGAGTGCATAGTCAATGCCTACAATCTTTTTGTCTAACTCAATAATAGGACCTGGTTTGCCTAAATAATCATTCTTCAACTGGATGGATTCATGGGTAACCATAAGACTCTTTCCTTCTTTTGTTTTGTGGTTACAACTCACCAGACAACATAAGATTAAAACTAAATATACATTTCTCATATTTATTTTTGTTTTAAGAAATAAACGATAACGGCTATATTCGCTTTCCCAAATGAAACCAGCGAGAATCGTTTTTGAAAGTAACGAGAATTAAAATTGATTCTCGTTACTTTCTGGATCAAAAGGAGAAGAATAACAATACTTCACCTGCTTCTTGTTCGGAACCCAAATGCAGGAATTCGCTGGGGCATGTTCCAATTAATCTGTTTCCTATTTGCCATCGTGGAAAGAACGGATAGGATGATTGTTTGGAGATGCTACCTGCTTTGTCTGCCGTTGATGTTTTCTGGTAATAATATGATTGGTCCTGATACAGAAAACTGTAAAGGAAGGATTCTTGTATGTGGAAGAAATACATCGGGAAAGCATACGGCAATTCTCCCAAACGAGTTACATTCAATTCGGTATCATGGGGATAATTCTTGGAGCCGAAATCGAAGGTTATGTATTCTTCAGCAGTTTCCAAATCCGGATTCCACCGATAGATGGTCTGGGTGATAGGAGGATTAATGAATATATTCCCTTGATCATCCTGACAGAATATTTTAGCCCCTAAAGACATCTGGCTATGAAATATGTTTATGGAATAGCTGTCGATGATTTTTCCCTCCCGACTGATGTTTACCAAGGGCTTGAGAGAATCTGTGGGTGCCATATTATAACACAAGAAACCTTTCTCTGTCCGGATGAATTCTGAGCAAGGGAAAGAAAGCGTTATTTCTTCTTCCGCTTTTAAGTCTTGGTTGTATGAGATGATAGACATACCGGGCAAATCCAACAAATACACGTGGCTTTTGTCTGCACACAATGACATGGGTTGTATATATTCCATGGGACCGTTCCCTTGGGTCGAGATCTGGCGAAGCAGAAGTCCGTCTTGATTGAATTTGGAAACCGAAAGCGTCGCTCCATCCAATATGTAGAGGAACGAATCCACACGACAAATGTCTTTGATGTCTCCGATGTATCCAGCCGTGTCAGTATGCAACCGGATCGTCTGTACGTTACATCCCAAGTCTTTTAACTCCAGTGTTTTTCCTACGAAGTCCTGGATAGATACGATTTGTGCTTTACTTGGGTTTTCTTCCGTCTTGTTCTGGCAGGAACAAAGCGTAAAGAAAGCGGCTAAAAACAGAATGTACTTTTTCATCGTGAACTTATAGTTTAATCTTCATATTTATCAATATCGGATTTTCATCTCCTTTCGCATTCTCTAATATCGGAATAAGTTGCTTATACTTTATCCGAAATGCGTTGTATTTATCCGGATGACTTTTTAATCTTTCATAAAATTCCTTGAATTCATCCATCTCAATACTCCATGTCAGTATGCCGTCATGAATGTTCTTAGCGGATTTTAATTTATAGACATTCCCTTTGCATAAGAGATCGTCAACCAGGCGGCATCCTTTTATGACTGTCTTGTTTTTCCGGTTATAAAGCAGGAGGTAGTTGTTTTCTTCAGTATCTTCAAATCCTACATACACATAATCTGCATGGATTTCGTAATTATTGCGTAGGAAGAGTCCTTCGTTTTCGTGGATTCGTTTCATGATATCCATAATATTTTCTACTTCTTGAAACGCTTGTTCAGGTATTCTTTTTTTACCATAATTCAAGAAGAAAACAGGTGTTGCCTGCTTGTTTTGGATGGAGTAAATCGTATCACACCAAGGATAGCTGAAGTATAGATCTTCCTTATCAGCATAGAATGATTGGGAAGAGGTGATATAATTGATCTTATTTTGTATGATTTCATCCGCAGGGAATAGGGAACCGACGAATTCTCCCTTCAGGTTGTATTTTTGTATCATGTCGGGATTGGTAACCTTTTCTTTTGTTTCAGGAGCGTTATATAACTTCAGACTTCTGCACAGTACGTATAGACTGTTTTTGTCGAATATAATATTGCTCGGATAAGCAGTGATTCTTTTGTTTAAGATACATTGTTTGTTATAGATATTGTACATTATTATACTGTCATTGAGGATTACAAAGTCTTTTATTTCGGTATATTCGTCAGGACCAACCCCCACTTTGTCCAGTTGGGTGATATATTCCCCGTTTGCATTAAAAACTAATATCTTGTTTATCTGTGGCATACCCGTCCCGATGTAATATTTCCGGTTATAGGTTTCGATTTGACAGGCCATACCGATAAAAGACTCTTCCTTTGTTTCCAAGGGAACAATCTCTATTGAATCTGTTATCTCCGACATTTTTATAGTCATACTCTCATCGAAGGAACAGTCTATTTCCTGTACGTTTGAAATCTCTTTATTACTTTTTTGGCAAGATGGCAATAGGAGAGTTAAAGGGATAAATAGATAAATGAATGTAAGTTTCATATGTTTGTTTTTTTATGTTAGTACATTAATGTATTTACTCATTTGAAGTAGTATTTAATAAGTACGGGATTCTGTTCCATATCTGCTTGCAATAATTCTTCCAAGATGGCTTGTTGTTTCTCATCCAGCATGTCTTTGGAGACACGTTTTTCCAGATCTACCCATTGGATTGGCATCAAGACATATTCATCTGTAACAATGACTTCTTCCCCACGATAGGAATTAAACCAAACATTTTCGTCAAAATTGAGGATGTATTTGGTTTCTCCTGTTTCTTTGTTATAGAAAATATTCCCTTTATGATCATAATCCTTCCAGCAAAGGGAGGCTAATACGTATTTTTGATTATGCCGGACCGAGTGTATCATATAAGAAAACTGGTCAAACATTTCTTCTGTTCTTTTCTTAAAACTCCTTTCGGCTTCTTTTGAATAGGACGTTGTCCTTCCATCCGTGGCGTACTTCCCGAAATCAAACCGGAAAGCTGGTTCTAACTTTTCTTTTCCAAACTTGTAAACGACTGGATGGAATGGACGGAAAAAGAACCATTCATCGTTATATAAATAAGGTGCATGGGAATAGCTTCCAATAGACTCATCTTCTTCAAACTCTTCATGTAATAGTTTTTGGTCGGTCAAGTTATAGTAGATAATCTTTTTAGGTTCGAAACAAGTGTGGAAAACATAAACGGATGAATCTAATGCTGCCAATGTATGTACAACACGAAAACCGGGGTAAGTAACCCGTTTTGATTCTACATAGTTCCCAGATAAATCAAACCGATGTATTTCTCCGTAAGGTTCCAATAGTTCAAGATAACCGTTATAAGGATTAATGATAAAATCTTCAATAAATGAATACTCTCCGACACCTTGCCCTTTTTTATCGATCTTAAAAAGACATTTACCAGTCGAATCGAAGGCAAAAATAATACTTTGTGGTTTGTCGAGGGCGTAGTAATTGCCTTGGTGGACAACCATTTTCGTAAATCCTTTCACAAGGACATCCGGCGAGGTCTCTAAAGGAATTAACTCAATGGATCGGAAGTAATCGAAAAGGGATGCTTTTTCCGGGTTATCCAAATCGACTTGAATAACATTGTCTTCTTTTTTTATGCGAGTCTCTTGTTTACACATGGTAAAACTCAGCATGAATATTGCAAGGATGATGAAAGGTATGTTTTTCATATTGTTTCTATTCTATGGTTTCAAAATTTAATGCTTCAAATGTAAAATCTGAATGACTGGATTGGCATCTTCTTCTGTGGACTTCCGGTAGTTGGTAAATGTATTACCGGATGAGGCAGATAAGAAATAAGGAGATTCGGTTCCATCAATGTCATTCCATAGTTTCTTGCCTAAGAAATATTGATTTGTTTCTTTGTTATAGACCAAGAAACGAGTACTCTTTGTTTCCGACCAATAACACAGCAGAATCCACTTTTCGCTTTCTTGATAAATGGTCCGCAGATAATCTTCCTTTAATCCCCAATCATTTGGGGCCTGAGTATAATGATCCTTGGATATTTCCGGCCGGATATCAAAATCATAAGCCAATTGTAACGAATCTTGATCCCATGCATAGATTTTATTCTCAATCTGAGGGGTAATAAAATGGATTTCGTTTCCTACTTTCAGCAATTCTTGTTCTAAACTTGAACGGATCTTATAATTGGGATTTCGTGTATAAAGAGTCTGTATCTTTTTCCCGGTTGAGTCTACTTGGATTACGCATTCTGATAAGTCTGTACGGCCTAACCGGGAGAGTATGTAATTACCATTCTCCTCTTGATAAACGCTGTTCATGGCATAATATCCTAAATCGAACTCGTTTTTGAGGTTTCCATAAAGATCAAATTCCATTACTTTCGGTCCGACAAGTGATAAGCTCTTCCGGTCTTTGTTATAATGCATTTGAACAATAAAAGAATATTCTCCAGGTCCATTTCCCCGTCGAGCTATTTTACGTAAATACTTCCCTTGCCGGTTAAAGAAATAAACGGCATCCCGGTCATCGGAAAGTACAATCAGGAGTGTATCTTCGATGATCACATCTCTGATACCATCCAACAGGCAATCATCTGTTGTTTCCAATGGAATAGATGTCATAGAATCCACAAATAAGGAAAAGGCCAAACTGTCTTGTACCTGTTCACTTTCCAAATCGATTTGGATGGATTGACTGAGACTTTCCTTTTTTGTATGTTGGCAAGCATTCAGACTTCCCAATACACCTAGAATCAATAGTACTTGAATGAATTTCATAAGTTATTCTTTGTTTATTATTTATCACTTGTTTATTTTCTCTGGATAGATAAGTTATTTGTTACTTTTCCACTCATATTTTATCAATATCGGATTATCATCGACTTTATGTTGTTTTAGCTTTTCTTTCTCTGCATCGGATAGGATAGAGGCTTGTAATACCTCCGAAACATCTTCTCCGGTAAGACCTATGACGTAATTGTCTGTCATGATTACCGGGTGAATAGCTACACCTTCTGTAAATTGAGGAAAGAGAAGGCTCTTATGCAATTCTTTATCATAAAACAGATGGATAAACTTTCCTTCACGAATGATTTTGGCATAGTAGTATTGACTGTTTGACAACTGAACAGCTAATACATAATTGGCTATTTCCGACCGGATGATTTTTAAATTACGTTCGAAGTTCTTTTTAGGATCATTCGTTGTGACCAGTTTTGTTATGTCATTGTTGTCTTCTCCGAAATCCCATTCATAAGCAGCCTCTAATCCATTAGTTCCTAAGTGATAGACTGTGTTGGTCAATGATCTGCAAAAGTAATCGTTTCCAGGAAATTTAAATGTACAAAAGTTGTCGTCCCAATATTCTGGATAAGTTTCCAAGACAATCGATTGTTGACTTCGTGAATAGTATTTTATTTCATTCTCATCATCATAAGACCATAAAACGGTTGTGTCTTGATTAAGGAGATAGAAATCAGAATAAGCTCCATTTTTCCATGGGGGCAAATTGATTTTCTCGATAAACTTTCCTTCACTATCATATCTGTAAATGGAATTATTGATCGGAGCTAGTAATTCAATTTCATTTGTATATTTATTGATATTGAAATCACTTACGTTTAGATATTCACGAGGCCCTTGACCTTTCTCTGCTATTTTAAACAGAAATTCTCCTTTGTCGTTAAAGACAAACAGACTTTGTACTTCATAATCAAATATAAAGAATTTCTGTTGCTCAAACTTTACACTATGAATGGCTTGTATCAGACAATCTGTGTCTGTTTCTAAAGGAATTATTTCTATATGGCGGAACAGATCGTGTATAGAAACTTCATCCCTTTGCTGTAAATTGACACTTAGGTGTTTCTGTTTTTCTTTCCCTATTTGGTCAGTACACATGGCGAATATAAGCAGACTTGTAATAAGGCAAAAGTATTTCATGATAAAATCATTTTAGGGCCAATATATTCTTCTATCATTGTATCAATATTTATTGATTCCTAACTCAAATTTCAAGATATGAAATTCGGGTTGATCACTTATTCCATATAAAATCTGATTCTGTTCGTCTATGGTAAAGCAAAATATAGGTTGATCCAATTCGTAACGGCAAATAGGCTTTCCTGCCTTGTCAAAAACAAAGAGATGCTTTTTCAGGTAATTCATTTTTTCGGGATTAAAATATTCACCGGAATATAAGACATAGATCTTGTCGCCTGTGGCTAGAGGGGAAAAATATGCGTCTCTGGACTTTCCTGCAACAGAGCTGACGTGTACATTGGTTCCGTGTGACTTTTGTTTCACGGCAGGGAAAAACTTTTCAGGTCCATGTATCCTTTTTAATAGCTTGCCTTGCAGGTCATATTGTTCAATCAAATCTGTTTGCATATAGAATAAGAAGACCGACTTTTTGTCGGGGCTTAGCACTAGATTGGCCTGAAAGCCTTCTAACAATTCGAATGGAGATAATTCTTCTTGCCAAGTCGGGAACTCTCCAGCCGTTTCCAGAAAGATTCCGTTTTTGTCGTAATGTGAAATTCTTTTCTTACGGATGTCTCCGGCCAATGTCAGAAAACTACTATCTGGCAAAGATACCAATGAACTGTATGGATCTTGAAGCCTGACAACTTTCTCGGCCATCAGTTCTGAAGGGGCTATATTTTTGATGAAGTCCGAACGCTTGTACCGATGTACTGTACTCTTGCGCAGATCAGAAACCCACAAAGAAGAATCGTCCGTCCATACATTGTTTATCCATAAATATTCATCCGGTCCGTTACCAAACGTGAAATAACTTCCTGCTTTCTGGAAATGATCCACCTCATAGAAATGTAACAGATAGTCTTCCGAATCGTCTTTTAAGATCAGCTTCTGATCGGTAAAATAACAACGGCTGGGACGTAATAATTCTTCATCCAGTTTCACTTCCGTCCCATGAACTGAATAAACGGCAGGGAAGTCGTTCCATTCCAAAGATGTTGAATCCGAATATTTCAAATTGGGTTGGCATGACGTAAACCCTACGAATAAACATATTGCAGCTATATAGTTTTTCATTTTATTTGGTATTTGTCTGATTGGCATGATAAAAAATAAGGAAGTATCGTTCTAATCGGGAAAAAGGAAAATCTTTCAAGGATTTGTTTTTCTCAATGAATGCTTTAATCCAGTTTTCTTGTTTCGGATGGCTGGAGTCTTCTTCGTAAATCAGACAAAGCGGAATATCTTGGTCGTATATAAGTGTTGGTTCGTATGGAATATATACATAATTCAGATGCTTCCCGCTTCGGGGCATGCACTGACGGTGGGAGAAT
>OHTA01001598.1_pt1 | contig 11174 bp, 10 predicted proteins | sample 1578851 | NCBI WGS metagenome assembly OHTA01 (sample SAMEA3879578, study PRJEB24766) | human gut metagenome | biome: human-associated habitat; feature: feces | place: USA | collected 1985/1987 | reverse complement strand
AGATCTTATCCCAATCAAAGTCGGAGGGCTGAGCCAGCTGGATGGCGCTGTTGGCGCGGTCGTAGATGCAGACGGAACCACGCTGAGAAGCACCCTTCTCGTTGTAGTAGATGCCAACGCGATCGCCGCCGCGGGTGATCATGCTGGTGTCAACGCCGTAACGGCGCAGGCTGTTGACAGCGGCCTGACCGATTGCGTGTGCGGGGAGCTTGGTGACGAAGGCTGCATCCAGACCGTAGTTGGCCAGAGAAACAGCAACGTTTGCCTCGCCGCCGCCGAAGGTGAACTCCAGGCTGTTAGCCTGAACGAAACGCTCGTAGTTGAACGGCTGCAGACGGACCATCAGTTCGCCAAAAGTAACAACTTTCATTGGGTATTCTCCTTTTATTTACAGGTGTTTATGACCTTCTGCTGCGGGGCATCCCCGGCGCAGCAGGGCTTTCACGGATAGGGGAGCCGGAGCTCAGGCCTGGACCAGATGGAATGCGAAGCCGCCGATCTCGTCTGCAAAGTAGCAGGCGATGGTCTTGCCGTTCTTCACGTTCTTGCTGTCCAGATCGAACTTCACGCCGCGCTGAGACAGGTGATAGATGGCACGATCCACGTTGTTGCAGCCGATGGCGATGTGGCCATTGGTGCCGCGGCCAGGCTTCTTCATGATCTCAAACTCCTTGTTGCCGACAAAGATGCTGGAATTGCCGGGAGCGACCTTCATGTTCAGCAGGCTGCCGATGAGGTTTGCCATCTTCATGGCCTCTTCCTCGTTCTCGGTGTTGATGCCAACGTGCATCAGCTTCAGGCCCAGCATGGTGTCAACCGCTTCCTTGCTCTGAGCGGTGATCTTAGCCCAGTCGTGAGCCTTGATCACGTCGCTCTTGCACATCCAGGTGCCGCCTACAGCAAAGATCTGGTCGTAGCCCAGATAGTCGTTGACGTTCTTTGCATTGACGCCGCCGGTGCACATCCAGCGTGCGCTCTTCAGGGCTGCGCCGATGTTCTTCAGCATGCCGACACCGCCGTTTGCCTCAGCGGGGAAGAACTTCAGGGCCTCGCAGCCCATGTTCATAGCCTGCTGCATCTCGCCTGCAGAGCAGGTGCCGGGCATCATGATGCCGCCCTTGTCGATGACGTGCTTGCAGACCTCGGGGTCGAAGCCGGGCGCGACGATGAAGGAAGCGCCTGCAGCCATAGCGCGGTCAGCCTGCTCACAGGTCAGGACAGTGCCGGCGCCCAGCAGCATCTCGGGCATCTCCTCGTGGATCTTGCGGATGCACTCCTCAGCACATGCGGTGCGGAAGGTGACCTCAGCTGCGGGCAGACCGCCGTCAGCCAGAGCCTTGCACAGGGGCAGGGCTTCATCAACGCTGTTGAAAGCGATAACAGGGATAATGCCGATCTGATAGACCTTTTCTACGATGGGATTCATAAATGCATTTCTCCTTTTTGAATTTGACTTTCTCGGTGCGCGTGGGCTGCCGTTTGGGCATGGTACACCCATCGTGCGCTTGTAATATTAGTATAAACGACGGAAACAAGTTTGGTAATGCTCAACAAGCACAATGTTTTGCATAATAGCTTGTATACATTGCACAAAAATGACGAATGACCTGAAAAGCAGGGCCGTTTTGCCCCGGTTTGCCCCTGCTTACTCAGATGCCGAGCTTCCGGAACAGCTCTGCAACGCCGTCGTGATCGCAGTCGGCCTCGCTCACAAGGTCGCCCAGCGCCTTGATCTGGGGCATGCCGTTTGCCATCACGGCGGCAATGCCCGCCTTTTCCAGCATGGCGCGGTCGTTCTCGCTGTCACCCACCGCCAGAGTATTCTCGTGGGGGATGCCCAGCCGGTCGGCCAGAGCCAGCAGGGCGCTGCCCTTGTCCACACCGGCAGCGGTCACTTCAATGTTGTCCGGCGAGCCCTGCACCACCTCCACGCCCGGGATGGCCTGAAATCCCGGCAGAGCGGCGGCGGTCTTTTCGATGCTGTCAAAGAACATGCACAGCTTCTCGATCTCGTGGGCGTGGCGGGACATCCAGCTCTCGATGCCGGGGATGACGGTAAAGCGGCCGTCGGTCAGGTTCTGCCGGGCCTCGGAGGAGAGAAAGTGGGCGGTGCGGGAGGTGAGCTTTGCGATGCCCTCCGGCGTTTTGATGGCAAGACCATTGCAGAACACGCTCAGTTCACCATCGTACTGCTGGAACAGGGCAAAGACCTCTCGCGCAGTCTCCGTCGGCATCAGACGGTGCAGCAGGCAGGCGGGCTCACTGGTATGGCGCTGGGCGGCATTGGAGTAGCGGCTGTATACAGCACCCATGGGGTCGTCGCCCAGATCCCACACGGCCGCACCGTTGGAGGTGATGGCATACCGGATGCCGGGCAGCTTTGCCACCACAGGCGGCAGGCTGGCCAGCGGACGGCCGGTGGCAGGCACCACGGCTACGCCGTGCGCCACAGCGCGGGCGATGGCTTCGCGGGTGGCAGCGGTGACTTCGTTGTTCCGGCTCAGCAGAGTGCCGTCCAGATCCAGCGCAACAAGGCGGACAGAAGGAAAGCTTTGCAACATAAAGGCTCCTTTTATAATCAGTACAATTTCCACAGAAAAAAGCTCTCTGTCTATTTTATCGCACCGCAGGGGTTTGCGCAAGATGGCGGGATGTGGTATAATCATACGTCAACACATTGAAATTATAGGAGAAATACCATGAATCGCAAGCAGCTGCGGGCCCGGTGCCGCCCGCATTTGTGGTTTCAGCTGTACTGGGTGGTGTACCTCATCTGGTTCTTCTGGCTGGACCTTACCATCACAGATCCCAAATACATCATCCACAGCAGGATCGACGACCGGATCCCCTTCAACGAGTGGTTCATCTTTCCGTATTGCAGCTGGTTTCTGCTGCTGGCCGGGGTGACGGCGCTGCTGTGGTGGTGCGACACCCAAAGCTATGATAAGCTCTGCCTGACCATGTTCTCGGGCATGACCTTCTGTCTGATCCTCTATATGCTGCTGCCGAACGGTCTGGACCTGCGCCCCACGGCAGAGGCAGCAGGGCGCAGCAACATTGCCATGAGCATCCTGCAGCTGATCTGGAAGGCGGATGCATCGGTGAACGTGTGCCCGTCCATCCACTGCCAGAGCTCGGCCTGCATGGCGCTGGCCTTCACCAACAGCCGTCTGGCAAAGGACCGCCCGGCCCTGAAAGTGCTGGCATGGGTGTGGGCGGCGCTGATCTGCGCTTCCACGGTGTTCACCAAACAGCACTCCATCATAGATGTGGTGTGCGGTCTGGCCGTGGCCTTCGTGTGGGTGCCGGTGGTGTACCGCCCTGCAGGAAAATGACCAAAAGCTCCCGGCCGGGGGCTTTTCTTGTGCACGGGCGCGGACAAATGGACAAAACAGAGAAAAAAATGGGCGATTTTTAGTTGCCGTTACACTTGACAGCCGCCAGCAGGTTGGGTAATATGGTCTTACAACTTCAATACTAGTATATCAATTTTTCACCCTGAAGGGAGAGAGACCGTATGGCATCACTGAGTGCGCGCGAAATGGCCTACCAGACCCTCCGCAGCCGGATCATCACCATGGAACTCAAGCCCGGCGATCCGCTGAATGACCGTGAACTGGCAGAGGAACTTGGCATCAGCCGCACCCCCATGCGGGAGGCACTGCTGATGCTCAATCTGGCCCGCATGGTGGACATCAAGCCCCAGAGCGGGACCCATGTGGCACCCATCAATCTGCGGCTGATGGAAATGGAGCAGTTTGCCCGCTTTACGCTGGAAAAGGAGATCCTGAACCGGCTGCGCGGCCATGTGACGCCACAGCAGGAAGCGGAATACCGCAGGAACATCGAGGACTACCGCGTGCTGGAAGCAGATCTGACTCAGCCTGACCGTCCCACCCGGCTGCTGGAGCTGGACAATGCGTTCCACCGCAGATCCTTTGAGCTGATCGGGATGGCGGCGCACTATGACTATATGCTTGCCAGTCTGCAGCATGTGGAGCGCATCCGCAAGTTCAGCCTGCAGACCGAGGAAAACAAGTCGGTGTGTGCCACCCACACGGCGATCCTGGAAGCGCTGCTGCACGGCAGCCCGGACGATGTGAGTGAAGCACTGGAAAGCCACCTGAGCCGGTACAAGCAGTCGGTGGCGCAGGCACGCAGCATCCATCCGGAATACTTTATCAATGAATGACAAGCCGGGAGGGCCTGCTGCGAAGGCAGGCCCTCTTTTGTGCGAAAATATAAAATATTTGAATCACTTGAATCCAGTTATTGACCGAAACAGCGTTTTGCGGTAAAATCGGAGTATAACAGGGCATGACATCATGCCGGTTCCCGATGCAGCGTGCCGGTGGGTACGGCTGCGTGATCCTTTGAAAGACAGGAGGTCTTACACGATGAAGGCCAAACGATTGATATCCTTTGTGCTGGCAGCGGCATTCATGCTCAGCGCAGCAGCAACACCGGTGTTCGCCGCCGCCGCACTGCCGCAGCAGACCGCAGCAGTGGAACAGGAAAACGGAATAGTGTCCATCCGGATCAAGGCTACGGGCGACCTTGTCTATGGTTCGGATTATAAACTGGAAGTGCAGACCACCCCTGCCGATACCCAGTATATCGGTGTCGTTGTGGGGATTGGCGGCGAGGCAAACGGCTATGTGACGCTGATGCTCTCGGATAAGATCCGCACTCTGCTCAAAATGATCCCCCTGCCGCGGGTGATGTCCAAGACGCCGGATCAGGTGGAAGAGTTCAATGTGTACAACTACCTCAAGCAGCTGATCGACGGCAACGACGTCGGCGTGCTGCTGCGGGTGGCCGATGAGGTCGTCTCGGTGATGGATGTGCTGCACTTCTATGTGCCTACCATCGATCAGGTGTCCAACGGCCTGCGTCTTGCACTGAACCTGATCCGCAAGTATCTGCCGGAGGGGGCATTCAGCCGCATTTATCTGGACGAGCAGCCGGTGGATTCCGGCAACTATGTGGCGGGTGCGCTGGCGCTGGAAAGCAGCGATATGAACACGGCAGGCTTTGCCATGTTCCGCATCAAGCCCAAGCGCGACGGCGTGCGCATGTACTGGGCCCAGCAGGCAGAACAGGCAATGACCGCCGAAGAGCTGGAAGCCTTCAATGAAGCAGCCGTGCTGGAGGTGGATGGTCAGGTGGTGCCCACCGACAAGATCCGCTATACCTATAAGAAACAGGGCTGGTTCACCGAGAGCACCAGCGAGCTGCCCACCAAGCCGGGCACCTATACGCAGACGGCAGAGATCGGCGGCAACTACAACTGCAGCAAGATCAGCCGCAATATCATCGTAAAGTAATGCTGTAACAAAAACAAGGCCCCGCACCTTTTAGGTGCGGGGCCTTGCTGTATCCTGCGGAAAAAATGGATCACATGCGGAACCGGAAGGCCCAGCCGCCGCAGCAGCAGTTGCACAACAGGTTCAGCAGGATCATGCTCCAGCACCACTGCATCAGGCCGCCGGGGCGTGCGTAGGTGGTCTGGGTGGTGCGGTAGGTCTGGCCGGGGTTCTGCATCCGGCGCAGGTGCATCTGGTATTCGGTGTTATTGGGGTCCAGCTGCACGGCGCGGCGGGCATCCTGCAGCGCATCGATGCGGTTGCCCAGACCCTGATTGGCAAGGGAAGAAAGATAATACCACCGTGCATTGCGTCCGGTCATGCCGTCCAGCACCCGGCGGGCCTCCGCGTAGCGGCCATTGACCACAAAGTTGCGGGCGGCCTGCATTTCCGGGCTGTCGGAGCCGGAGTAGCTGGCGCCCTGCTGGCCGTAGCCCTGCTGCTGCCCGCCAAAGCCGAACCCGAAGCCGAACGGGTCGAAGCCGTCAAAACCATCAAAGCCGCCAAAACCGCCGTAACCGTTCTGGTAGCCCTGCTGCTGATAGCTCTGCTGGCCGTAGCCCTGCTGGTAGCTGCCGTAGGGATTGCCGCCCTGAGGGCCGGTCTCGCCTTTGGTGATGGCGTCATAAGCCGCCTGCACCTCTTTGAAGTGCTCTTCGGCGGTGGGGTCGTTGGGGTTCAGGTCCGGGTGCCAGCGCTTGCATTTGGCGCGGTATGCTTTTTTGATCTCGTCATCGCTTGCGCCGCGCGAAACGCCCAGCACCTCATAGGGATCTCTCATGGATATACTTCCTCACGTCTCATTTCATGCAGCCGCCATTGCGGCATAACATTTATAGTCTACCGTATTGCCGTGCAAAAATCAAGCAAAACCGCTCAAGACTGCCGTTTGCGGGCATCCTTTGCGGTCTTGCAGTTGTATTTGAGCCATACGCCGGAATACAGGATGTTGCGCAGCAGGTCTGCATCCTCTACACAGGGCAGACGCTCAAAGCTGTGGGCACATTGTGCCAGCAGCAACTCAAAGATCTCCTTCATTTCCTCTTCATAGCCGGGCTGGGTGCTCAGGCTTTTCAGCGGATTGTAGGCACCTTTGCGCTGATCGCGCTTCAGATCGTCGTAGGCATCCAATAGGTAGATGAATTTGCCCAGATGGAAGCCGATGCTGCGCAGCTCCGGCGACCAGTGATCCTGCCGGTAGTCGAACAGCTCAGCCATCAGCGCGCCAAAGCAGCCGGACACTGCGTCCAGATCCTCGCTGCCGGCAGCTTCGTATCCGGCCAGCCGGTCAAGGCAGGTGCGGATGGCGCTGCACTGACGGGGCCAGCGGCTCTCAGCGTCCTGCCTGCAGCCGGTAAGCAGCTTTTCGTATCCGAGGCCCAGCAGGCTGCGGTCATCCTTCCATTTATCCTCAGCGTTATAGTAGTGCAAAGCTACGCTCAGATCTGCACAGTAATCGGTGGGGGAGGCCGCCCGCCATTCCACACCGCCCAGGGGGTGGATGGGGCACCGGTCGTGCCCGGAAGAAGCTTCGGTCTCGCCCTCGTACAGGCTGCACAGCAGCAGATTCAGAAAGGTGAGATCATAGCTCAGGGTAAAGCGGCCCCGCAGGCCATGCAGTGCATCGATGCGGCGGCACAGCCCGCAGTAGGCGGTGCGGTAGCGCTTCTGCGCCTCGTCCGAAAGCGCAGCCTGATTGGGAACAACATAACCAAACATATCCGGTCAGCTCTTTTTGATGAACTGGGTGCCGCAGCGGGGGCAGGAGATCTGGATACGGCCCCGGCCCCGGGGCACGCGCAGCTTCTGGCGGCACTTGGGGCAGCGGTAGTAGTGGTAGACCTTACGGTTGGCCCACTGATCTTTCAGGGAACGGAATTTGCGGTCGATGCGGTCTTTCAGGGTGTAGTACTGGTAATTTTCCTCGGTGCGCTTGGAAATATTGCGGCTGAGGGAACGGTAGTAGCACAGGATCAGCAGCGCCAGACCCAGCCAGGTGAACAGGCTGAAGCGGGTGAGCAGCGAGAGCAGCAGCAGCACGATGGAGGCCATGCTCAGAAACTGGTTCAGGCCATCGGTGCCGTAGCGGCCGATCATAAACTGACGGAATTTTTCTTTCATAAGTCCTGCATCCTTTTGTTTTGGAATCAAAGCGGAAAGCGGGATGTGCCCGCTGTTATTTTACATTTCTTAGGATACCAGCCAACCATGATGAAATTTTGAACAGAGTGCAAATCTATCATGAAGGGACGGAAATTAACCGTTCTCCCGGCTGCGGATGGTCAGGACGGCGTCGGTGTCCAGCGCACCCTCCATGCGGCAGTGCAGCACGGCGCGGCCCGCCTCGCCGGTGGTGGCAAGGTAGGTACCCGCCATGCCGCCGCGCAGCGGCACCACGCTGGGGCCGATGATCTTCAGTGGGCCGTCCACACGCAGCTGGACAGCCTCGCCGCAGTAGGGCAGCAGGTTGCCGTTCTGATCGATGGCACGCAGGCTGACAGCCGCGCAGTCCCATGTGGGACCGTCGGTCAGGATGGGATTGTGCACGGTGCATTCCAGCCGGACGCTCTGCACCGGCTCCCGCACCACTGTGCCCACGACCCGGCCGTGCCAGACCGCCTCAAAGCGGTACACGGGGCTGGGGCTGCCCAGAATGCCAATGTATTTGCAGTACATGCGGGCCACTTCGTTCCAGCTCAGCCGCAGCGAGAGCATCCGCGCCTTGGAAAGCGGCGAAAGCTCCATGGCGCACCGGCGCATATCATTCAGGATGGCCGCAGCGGCCTGAGCGGAAGGCGGGTCCATGCCCTCGTACTTTTCCAGCAGAGAGCCTACAAAATCGTTGATCTCAATGGGCGGGTGCGGCATGGCGGCAAAGCGGCCGTGCCGGTCAGGCGAGAACTCGGCAATGTAATCGTTGCCGCGGTACAGCCGCACGCTTTCGGCATTGGTGAACACCCAGCAGGCCGTAGGCGCGCCGCCGGGCAGGTCGCCCAGCGCCATGCCGGAAGAGACCTCCAGCACGATGTCCGAAGGGGAACGCGGCGTTTTCTGGCTGGCGTACACGGCTGCGGAAAGCTTTGGGTTGCGGAACATGTCCAGCATGCCGTGGTAGCAGATGCGGTCGCCGCTGCCAAATTCCCGGTGGGTGTTGTAATCGGCCATGCACCAGCCAAAGCTGCCGGCCACGCCCTGCTGCGCGATGGAATCGTTCAGCACGGCGGCGGTACGCAGCGCCTGCACCAGCCGATGGGTCTCGTCGTCAAAGGGTTTGGTAGGCATCTGCTGCCCGCCGAATTCGCTGATCAGGTAGCCCTTGCGGGTGTCGGGGGTCACTGCGGCGCGGGCTTCACAGGCGGCACCGCGGCCCCGGCAGGAGTAGTCGTTGTAGGCGTACACATCTTCCAGAAGCTGGCTTTTGCGGTGGTTCCGTGCACCTGCCGTGGGGCGGGTGGGGTCCAGCCGGTGGATGGCCTCATTGGTGCGCTTATAGAAAGCTTCGTCGTCGCCGCTGCCGTTTACCCGGGCGCCCCACAGAAAAATGCTGGGGTGGTTGCGGCACTGACACACCATTTCGCGGCAGTTCTGCAGGGCCTGTGCCTTCCAGCTCTCATCGCCGATGTACCGCCAGCCGGGCATTTCGGTGAACACCAGCAGGCCAAGCTCATCGCAGGCGTCCAGAAATGCAGGGCTCTGGGGGTAATGGCTGGTACGCACTGCGTTGCAGCCCAGATCTTTTTTCAGGATCTGAGCGTCCAGCCGCTGGATGCTGTCCGGCATGGCATAGCCCTGATAGGCGTAGCTCTGGGGGCGGTTGAGGCCCCGCAGTTCCACCCGCTGGCCGTTGAGATAAAGCCCCCCGGCCACGAACTGTAAGGTGCGGAACCCGAAGCGGCAGCTCTTTTCGTCCAGCACCCGGTCGGGCAGACCGCCGGTGCCGGGCCGGATGAGCCGGACGGTGAGGGTGTAGAGGGTGGGGTGCTCGATGCTCCACGGATGGACGCTGTTCAGCGCGCCAGTGATGGGCAGCGAAAGCTCACCGGTATAAAAAGCCCGGCTGCCCGAGGGGCTGCGGATCTCGGCCTGCAGCGTGCAGCCCACCGTCTCGCCCACGGTGGCGGTGTAGATGCGGAAACCGCCCTCGGCCTTCGTCTCGATGAAGATGTCCCGCAGGTAGGCAGTCTCCTTGACGTCAAGACAGACGGCGCGGCAGATGCCGCCGTAGGTGAGAAAATCCATCTGCCCGCCGAAGGGCGGGATGTTCAGGTCCTCACGGCTGTCGCAGCGGACGGCCACCACGTTTTTCTGGCCCAGATGGAGGGCGCTGGTCAGGTCTACCGTAAAGGCGGTGTAGCCGCAGCTGTGGTGGAACACCCGCCGCCCGTTGCAGAACACCGTGGCGTCGTGGGCCACGGCCCCGAAGGTGAGCAGGACGGTGCGGCCCTCCCACTCTCTGGGCGCAAAAAACTCCCGCCGATAGCCCGAGAGCTTCTGGTAGTCGTTCTCATTGCAGTAATTGTAGGGCAGGGTCTTGACCGTGTGGGGCAGGCGCACCTCTTCCAGCTCCAGCTCCGGGGACTCCGGCCGCACGATGGCGGGGTCGAAGACCGGGGTGAACTGCCAGCCGTCATTCCAATCGTAGTGTTCCATCACAAATGCTCTCCGTGGCAAAGAATACTTTTGTTCTTATGCTACCACAAAGTTATGAACGAAAAAAGAATCCGGGCCGGATTTTATCGGTTTCCGAATAAAATTTCAGAAAGAAAGGGCCGCGTTCCCGCCGGGAACGCGGCCCTTTCTTTGAAAAAGCTCAGCGTATAAAGTTGGTCATGGGTCTGCGGGGATTCTCCGGGTGCTGGATGCCTGCGGCTTTGCCGGCCTCGATGCACCGGAGCAGCCAGGCCATGTTGCGGCCCAGCTCCTGCATGACGGCGCAGCCCTCGGCGTCCTGCAGCACCTGCTCGGGGTTCGAGCCGTGGACCATAGGCCAGTAGGAGCCGCTCACCAGCGGCATATGGAAGAACTCGGGGTACTTCACCAGCTGGTCGAGGGTGGATGTGGTGCCGGCGCGGCGGGCCGAGCAGCAGATGGCGGCGGGTTTGTAGGCCAGATATTTGCCGCCTGCGTAGGCGAGGCGGTCCATGAAGCTGGTCATGTTGCCGGAGGCAGAAGCATAGTGCACCGGCGTGCCGAAGACGAAGGCGTCGGCGGTCTTGGCCTTCTCGATGGCCTCGTTGACCACGCCGCCGAAGACGCAGCCCTTGCCGGCGGCACAGCCGCCGCAGCCGATGCAGCCGCCCACGGGCTTGGTGCCGACGTTCAGGATCTCCGTCTCGATGCCGGCAGAGTTCAGCTCTCCGGCGATGAGGGTCAGTGCGGTATAGGTGCAGCCCTTTTCGTGGGGGCTGCCGTTGATGAGCAGGACTTTCATGATGTATACTCTCCTTCTTACGCCCGAAAAAGCGGCGTTCTGGGATAATTTTAGCACATTCAGGCCCGGAACGCAACGAATCTTGGCACTGCCCTTGACAAAGAGCGGCGGTATGACGATAATATGAAGTTACGATAACAGGAAAGACCAAAGGAGGCCAAAACATGCGAGTCATTGCAGGAGAAGCCCGCGGCAGACGGCTGGAAGCGCTGCCCGGCACGGATATTACCCGCCCCACCCTCGATCAGGTGAAGGAGGCGATGTTCAGCATCGTCCAGTTCGACCTGCCCGGTGCCCGTGTGCTGGACCTGTACGCAGGCAGCGGCCAGCTGGGCATCGAGGCGCTGAGCCGGGGCGCTGCCCGGTGTGTATTTCTG
>OHTA01001597.1_pt1 | contig 11174 bp, 11 predicted proteins | sample 1578851 | NCBI WGS metagenome assembly OHTA01 (sample SAMEA3879578, study PRJEB24766) | human gut metagenome | biome: human-associated habitat; feature: feces | place: USA | collected 1985/1987 | reverse complement strand
TCTTTTGTTGGCAAGGTGGACTTGCCCGAATAACCGCCCGACCTATCCGACACAATGCGCAAGTGCCGGATAGGAATGGCAAAATTTTTTACACTTCTATTACTTCTTTATCACACATCAGCAAAGAGTCAGGGGATGAAGCAGCTCATGGCTGGCGGCGGTGTTGCCCTGATTGGCATCACCCTGATCCCCCTGCTGAGCGGTCTGTTCGGCTAATCTTTTCCGGGCGGCGTCTGCCGCCCCGTACATATTTACTTGCAAGTGTTTCCAGCCCCTCCGTGGCAAACGGATTCTTATTACAAGAGGAAACGCATTGCAAATCGAATATTCACCTTTATTCTGAAAGGACGGTGCTATTATGCAGATTCTGACTCACCTTATTTTTCTGCTCAACCTGCTCAAGACCCTTATCAACCATTTTTCTTGATAGGTGGTGGCGCTGAGTGGAAACAGTTCTCAAAGCGATCTCAGATTGGATCAAGTCGCTGCTGACAGCGGCGATCATGTCCAATCTTTCCGGCTTGTTTGATGATGTGAACACCCAAGTGGGCAACATCGCACAACAGGTCGGCACCAAACCATCCAGTTTTGAACCGAGAGTTTTTGCCATGATTGAAGCCCTCTCTCGAAATGTGGTGCTGCCCATTGCAGGCGTGATTTTGACCTTCATTGCCTGTTATGAATTGATTGAGATGATCACCCAGCATAACAACATGGCACAATTTGAACCTGCGCTGCTGATGAAATGGATCTTCAAAACTGCCATTTCGGTTTGGATGATCTCCAACACTTTCGACATCATCATGGCGGTGTTCGATGTGACGCAGCAGGTGGTGGCAAATTCCAGCGGCATCATCAGCGGCAACACACGGGTGAACGACATCGGGCTTTCCATGTTGCAATCCAGCATGATGCAGATGGACGTAGGACCCTTGTTCGGACTGTTCTTGCAGTCCTTCTTCATCGGTATCACCATGCGCATCCTGTCCATCGTGATTTTCGTCATCGTCTACGGAAGAATGATTGAAATCTACATGATGGTCAGTCTGGCTCCGGTGCCCATGGCAACATGGGGCAACCACGAGCAATCCCATGTGGGACAGAACTATCTTCGTTCTCTGTTTGCGCTGGGATTTCAGGGCTTCCTGATTCTGATCTGCGTGGCGATCTACGCTGTTCTGCTTCAGAATGTTGCAATTTCCGGGGATGCCATCAACTCAATCTGGAGCATTGTCGGCTATACGGTGCTGCTCTGCTTCTCACTGTTCAAAACCAGCTCGGTTGCAAAAACTTTGCTGGGTGCCCATTGATTCGGAGGTAAAAATTTGGCAGCTTATATTTCCGTGCCGCGTGACTTCAGCAAGGTGAAGTCCAAAGTGGCCTTCAACCTGACCGCCCGGCAGCTTGTCTGTTTTGGGGCAGCGGCAGTCGTTGGCATGCCGCTGTTCTTTGTTCTGCGGGATACCGCAGGCAACTCTGGCGCTACACTTGGCATGATGGCGGTCATGCTGCCCATGTTCTTTCTGGCCATGTACCAGAAGAACGGTCAGCCCGCCGAAAAGATTCTGCGGTACTACTTTCAGGCGCGCTTTGTTCGCCCGAAGGTACGTCCGTACCAAACCAATAACTATTATTCGATTTTGATGAAGGAGGGTTCCAGTGATTCCGTTTCTGAAAAAGAATAAGGATGGCAAAAAGCCGCCCAAGTCCACGGTGCCCCGCACGGCACAGGAGAGCATCCCGTTCCAGCGGATGTTTGAGGACGGCACCTGCCGTGTCCGTCCCGGCTACTACACCCGCACCATCCAGTATCAGGATATCAACTATCAGTTGGCACAGCAGGAGGATAAGACCGCCATTTTTGAGGAATGGTGCAGTTTTCTCAACTTTTTCGACAGCTCTATCCACTTTGAGCTGTCCTTTGTGAATACCGCCACCGATTCGGCAGACTTTGAAAAGTCCATCCGCATCCCGTACCAGCAGGATGGCTTTGACGATGTGCGCGCCGAGTACAGCCAGATGCTGCGGCAGCAGCTTTCCAAGGGCAACAACGGCTTGACAAAGACCAAGTTCCTGACCTACGGCATCGAGGGCGACAGCATGGCGCAGGTCAAGCCGCGGCTGGAGCACATCCAGAACGACCTGATGAACAACTTTCACAGGTTGGGCGTTCTGGCAAAGCCGCTGGACGGTACGGAGCGTCTGCGGCTGATGCACGGGATGCTGAACATGGACGGTGCCAACAAGTTCCACTTCAACTGGAAAGACCTTGTAAAAAGCGGCCTTTCCGTAAAGGATGCCATTGCACCCACTGCACTGGCGTTTAAGAACAGCCGTACCTTTCAGATGGGCGGCATCTTCGGGGCGGTCAGCTTCCTGAATATCACGGCTTCTGACCTGAGTGACCAGTTGCTGAAGGATTTTCTGGACATGGATTCCAGCCAGATCGTTACCATGCACATCCAGTCTGTTGACCAGAACAAGGCCATCAAAACCATCAAGCACACCATCACCGAACTCGACCGCAGCAAGATCGAAGAGCAGAAAAAAGCTGTTCGCGCCGGATACGACATGGACGTGCTGCCGTCTGATTTGGCGACTTATGGGCGGGACGCAAAAGCCCTGCTGAAAGAATTGCAGAGTCAGAACGAGAGAATGTTTTTGGTGACGTTCCTTGTCCTGAACACCGGCAAGACTGAGCAGGAACTGGAAACTAACGTGTTTCAGGCGGTCAGCATTGCGCAGAAGCACAACTGCGAATTATGCCGCCTTGATTTTCAGCAGGAGCAGGGGTTGATGAGCAGCCTGCCGCTGGCAGACTGCCAGATCGAGATCCAGCGCGGCCTGACCACCAGCAGTACGGCAATTTTTGTGCCGTTTACCACGCAGGAACTGTTCGATAACGGCAAGGAAAGCCTGTATTATGGCTTGAACGCCCTGTCCAACAACCTGATTATGGTTGACCGCAAAAAGCTGAAGAACCCCAACGGTCTGATTTTGGGAACTCCCGGTTCCGGTAAATCCTTCAGCGCAAAGCGTGAGATCTGCAATGCGTTCCTCGTGACGGACGATGATATCATCATCTGCGACCCGGAAGCAGAGTACGCTCCGCTGGTGGAGCGTCTGCATGGGCAGGTCATCCACATCAGCCCTGCCAGTACCCAGTATATCAACCCGATGGACATCAACAGCAACTACTCGGAAGAGGATAACCCGTTGGCTTTGAAAGCCGACTTTGTACTGTCCCTGTGCGAACTGGTGGTGGGCGGCAAGGAGGGCTTGCAGCCAGTGGAAAAGACGGTCATTGACCGCTGTGTCCATGTAATCTACCGCAAGTATTTCGAGAATCCCATCCCAGAAAATATGCCCCTGTTGGAAGATTTGTACAACGCCCTGCTGACACAGGACGAACCGGAAGCCCGCCATGTGGCGGCTGCGCTGGAAATCTACGTCAAGGGCAGTTTGAACATTTTTAACCACCACACCAACGTGGATATCAATAACCGCATTGTCTGTTTTGACATCAAGCAGCTTGGCAAACAGTTGAAGAAACTCGGTATGCTTATCGTGCAGGATGCCGTATGGGGGCGCGTGACCGCCAACCGCAGTGCCGGAAAATCCACCCGGTACTATGCAGACGAGTTCCACCTTTTGCTGAAAGAGGAACAGACTGCGGCATACAGCGTTGAAATTTGGAAACGTTTTCGTAAGTGGGGCGGCATCCCGACAGCCCTGACGCAGAACGTCAAAGATCTGCTGGCAAGTCCTGAAGTATCGAATATTTTTGAGAACTCGGACTTTGTGTATATGCTCAATCAGGCCAACGGAGACCGACAGATTCTCGCAAAGCAGCTCAACATCTCGCCCCATCAGCTTTCCTATGTGACCCACTCCGGCGAAGGTGAGGGGCTGCTGTTCTTCGGCAACGTCATTTTGCCGTTCGTCGATCACTTCCCGAAAGACCTTGAACTCTACCGCATCCTCACGACCCGCCTTTCCGAAGTTGCGGAGGCGCAAAAGCATGAGTGAGAAACAGCCAAGGCTGAAATTTGAGGAAGACAAGGAGCGCACGGCCACGCGCTCTCCTCCGAAAAAGTCTAAAGTGGAACAGTCTAAGCCCAAAAAGCAGAAACTGAAGCAGGATGCAGACAAGGCAGCGGAAAAGGCGCAGCACCTGCGTTTTGGCAAAGCCGATATCACCCCGGATGAAGCATCCCGCATGACAAAGCAGCAGAAACGTGCTATGTATGCCGCTGCTGCCGCCCGGTCTGCGGTGCATCGGGAGGTTGACCAGTACGAGGACGATAATGTGGGTACGCAGGCTTTAAGCGAGGGCGAAAAGACAGCAGGAAATGTCCGGGATATTTCCAAGAGCATCTATGCCCGGAAGCTGAAAAAGAAAGCCAAGATGCAGGGCAAGAAGGGTGCCAAAACCGCAAAATCTTCCCCGCAGAAGCCGACTGCGGCACAAGATGCAGGCGAATCCTGCACCGGCGAGGGCTGCTCCAACTGGCTCTCCCGATGGCGGCAGAAACAGGACATCCGGCAGAGTTACTATGCCGCCGCCCATTCGGGCACAGCGGCGCAGACCGCAGGCGGCAAAGCGGCATCCAATGGCACCAATGCTGCAAAGTCCGGCATGGAGCAGGTCATCGACAAAGGAAGATCGGTGGTCAGCACCGCAGTCAACGGCATTGCCAATTTTGCAAAGAGCAACGCGCACGTTCTTTTGATCGTGGGCGTTTTTCTTTTGCTCTTGCTGCTGGTCATGTCGGCTTTTTCGTCCTGTTCCATTCTGTTTTCAGGCACCACGCAGGTATCCGGTCAGACCATTTACACCGCAGAGGACCGGGACATCCGGGGAGCCGAAACCGACTACAAGAAGCTGGAAAAGGAACTGGATAAAAAGATCAAGCGTACCCCCACCGACCACCCCGGCTATGACGAATACCGATACCATCTGGATGCTATTGAGCACGACCCGTGGCAGTTGACTTCGTTCCTGACCACGCTCTATGACGACTACACCCGCAGCGAGGTGCAGGCAAAACTCAAGGAGACGTTTGCCAAGCAATACAAGCTGACCACATGGGTGGAAGTCCAGACCCGGTACCGCACGGTAGTGATGATCGACATTTTTACTGGCATCCCCTACACCGTGCAAGTCCCCTATGAGTATCGAATTTTTCACACAAAGCTGGTGAATAAAGGGCTGGAGGTCGTTATCCGGGAGGAACTGAACAACGACCAATGGAAACGGTACGAAATTTTTCAAGATACCTTGGGTGGCAGACCTTACCTGTTTAACGGCGGTCTGCCGCCCGGTGGCTCCGATGGCTCTGGCGCGCCGGGCATTGATTATCAGGTTCCGGCAGAAGCCCTGACGGATGAGGAGTTCGCCGCCATCTACAAGGAAGCCCAAAAGTATGTGGGCACACCCTACGTCTGGGGCGGCTCCACCCCGGAAACCGGGTTCGATTGCAGTGGCTACGTCTGCTGGGTCTACAACCAGAACGGGTATAACGTGGGCAGGACGACCGCCAACGGTTTATGGAACAAGAGCCAGCATATTTTCGAAACCGAAGCAAAGCCCGGCGACCTTGTTTTCTTTGAAGGAACGTATGATACGCCGGGGAAAAGTCATGTGGGCATCTACCTTGGCAACGGCATGATGGTCAGCGCTGGAGACCCCATCAAGTACGCAAACATTCATTCGTCCTACTGGCAGAAATATTTGTCCGGTTTTGGGCGGCTCTCAAAATGATTGGAGGAAGAAATGAGCGAAAAACTCGATAAGCTGCGCGCTTCTCTGGAAAAGGAAAGGGAGCGTCGCATTAAGATCAACACTCGCATTGAAAGCCTTGAACGGCGGATTCAGGAAGCAGAAGCTGCCGAGGTCAACGAGATGGTGCGCACCGCCAAGGTCACGCCGGAACAGCTTGCCGCCCTGCTGCGCCAGTCTGCAACTTCCACCCCGACCCCGGCTGCGTTGTCCGCAGTCGGTGCTACGTTCAACAAGGAGGAATCTGATAATGAAGATGATGAATAAGGTTTGTGCGCTGGTGCTGTCGGTGGCACTGTGCGCTGGCATGGCTGCTCCTGCTTTTGCCTATGGCGGTGAGCCTGTGGAGGAAGTGGAACAGCCCGTCCTGACTTCTACCACCGAAGAGGAAGAGGCTGTCACCGTGACCGATGAGGAATCCGGTGCCCTGACCCCGGAGGGAAACCTGACGCTGGTGGACGACTACCACACCAACTATTCTGATGGCAGCGGTCAGCAGTTTATCACGCTGGTGTCGAAGTCGGGTGCGACTTTCTATCTGGTGATAGACCGCAACGCCAAAGGGCAGCAGACCGTCCACTTTATGAATCTGGTGGACGAAGCGGACCTTTTGACACTGATGGAAGAGGATGCCGCCGATGCCTACACCGCTGAAAAAGAAGCAGCGGCGCAGGCGGAACAGGATAAGCTGAAAGCCGAGGAAGAAGCCAAGAAAGCCGCAGAAGAAGCGGCGGCATCCGGCGAGGAACAGCCCAAGGAAAACAAGGTCACAAAGATCGCATCCGGCTTTCTGGGCGTAGTCGTGCTGATCGCACTGGCGGCAGGCGGCGGCTTCTACGCTTTCACAAAGCAGAAGCAGAAAAAGCAGGCCGAAAAAGAAGCCCTTGACCCCGATGCAAACTACACCGAGGACAAGGGCGACTTCGAGATTCCCACCGAGGACGAGCCGGAGGAACCCGGTGAGGAAGATACCGAACCCATCTGATTTCAAGGCGGCATTTGCCGCCGTACATATCCAAATGAAAACAGATTGGAGGGAACGCTTATTTCAATTCTAGTTGTAGCAGAAAAGCCCTCGGTGGCCATGTCCTACGCAAAAGTCCTCGGTGCGACTAGCCGTCAGGACGGTTATCTGGAGGGCAACGGCTATCTGGTAAGCTGGTGTATTGGGCATTTGGTAGAGCTGGCTCCACCCAATGTCTACGATGCCAAGTACGTCAAGTGGAGCATTGCAGATTTGCCCATCCTACCGCAGAAGTGGCAGTATCTGGTGTCTGCTGGCACCAAAAAGCAGTTTGGCATCCTGAAAGACCTGATGAACCGCCCGGACGTAGATGGCATTGTGAACAGTTGCGATTCCGGCCGGGAGGGAGAACTGATCTTCCGACTTGTCTACCAGCAAGCAGGCTGCAAAAAGCCCTTTTCTCGCCTATGGCTGTCCAGCATGGAGGAAACCGCCATCCGGGAGGGCTTTGCCCACCTCAAACCGTCAACTAAATACGATGCCTTGTACAAGGCGGCTTTATGCCGGGAACGTGCCGACTGGATGGTCGGAATCAATGCGTCCCGGCTTTTTTCATGCCTGTACGGTCAACCGCTGGCGGTAGGGCGTGTTATGACCCCGGTGCTTGCCATGACGGTGGTGCGGGAAGCCGCCATTGCCGCCTTTACCCCGGAAAAATTCTACACGGTGGATCTGGAACTGACCAGCGGTTGCACGGCATCCAGCCGCCGCATTCCTGAAAAATCCGTTGCTGAAAACCTGATGGAAGCCTGCCGAAAGGAGATGGTGGCAACGATCCAGCGCATCACCCGCAAGGAAAAGTCCGAGAATCCGCCGCCGCTGTACGACCTAACCACCCTTCAACGGGATGCCAACCGCCTGCTGGGGTACAGCGCACAGCAGACGCTGGACTATGTGCAGAGCCTGTATGAGAAGAAACTTACCACTTATCCCAGAACTGATAGCTGCTATATCACCGACGATGACGAGGAAATGCTGGAGGAACTGACTGAGGAGTTGGAGGGTTTTCTCGACATTACCCCGGAAGATGTGGACGAGGCTGTGCCCCGGACACGGCGCACCGTCAACCGGGAAAAAGTCACCGACCACCACGCCATTCTGCCCACTCGCAGTATGCTGCAAGCCGATTTGGAGGCTCTGCCCAAGGGTGAGCAGAACGTCCTGAAGCTCATCATCGCCCGGACGCTGATGGCGGTGAGCAAGCCCTTCCGGTATCTGGAAACCCTGCTGACCACCGAATGTGCCGGGGAGGAATTTACCGCCAAGGGAAAGGAGATTCTGGAAGAAGGCTGGAAAGCAGTGGAGCGCAAGGTGTTGGCAGACATCCTGAACCGGAAACAGGAACTCACCGCCCTGCCCAATGCAGCGGAAAATGAGTGCGGCATTCTTAATGCTGAACTGAAAGAGGGGCAAACGTCCCCACCGAAGCATTTTACCGAGGATCTTCTACTTCATGCAATGGAAACCGCTAGTGCAGACAGTATGCCGGAGGGCGTGGAGCGTCAGGGCATCGGGACTCCGGCAACCAGAGCCGCCACCATCGAAAAGCTGGTGCAGAAGGGCTTTCTGGAGCGCAAGGGCACCAAGAAAACCAAGGTGCTGCTGCCCACGGATAAGGGAAAAGCCCTCATCACCGTGATGCCCGAAGAAATCCAATCCCCGGAAATGACCGCCGATTGGGAAACAAAACTGCTGCGAATCGAGCGTGGCGAAATGGAGCCGGAAACTTTTATGACTGAAATCAAAGAGATGATTTCCTCGCTGGTAACGACCACCGAGGCTGCGAAAGGAGCGAATGCGCTTATGAAAAACAAAATTATTGGTGTCTGCCCGAACTGCGGTAAGCCTGTCGTGGAGCGTGAAAAGGGCTGGTTCTGCGAGAACCGGGAGTGCCGTTTCGTACTGTGGAAGGACAATGCGTTCTTCAAGCGTCTGGGCAAGCGGCTGGATGCTCATGTGGCGGACAAGCTGCTGCGGGATGGTCGGGTCCGCCTGAAGGACTGCAAGAGTGCCAAGGGCAAGACCTACAATGCTACCGTGCTGCTGTCCTGTGAAGCGGATGGCCGCAGCAAGTTTTCGCTGGAATTTGAGGGTGGCCGCTGATGAGGGTACAGGATGAAGCCGTTTATCTGCTGAACAACGAAAAATACCTGCATCTGCGGGAAAATACTTCCGGCGTTGGCTACGCCACCTATGACAAGCTGACCCTGCTGCCGTTGGAAAAGGGACAGATTCCCTTTGAGCATCTGCCGCCCGATGGCAGAAATGCTATTCCTGCCGCCCGGAACTGGTTCCTTTTTGAACTATCCGATGATCCTCGCAGGGCTATCCAGCTTGAAAGTGTGAGAATCCTCGACAACATCCCGGATTCCGGCATTCGCAAGCGGCGTATCTGGGAAGATCCGTCCATTACTATGAATGATGTGCGGCTCATCGACAGCAACTACAAGGACTTATACCGTGTTCCCAATGGCAGTGTGATTCAGGTGGACTACCCGGATGGCCGAAGTTTCACAACACGGCTGGAACATTGGGACGAGTATCATTTTGATGTTGGTGGACTGGGCGATATGTTCCACATCTGCCAGTTTGCCGAGGTCATGGAGCGCAATGGAGCCAGCTATTACCCGGAAATCCAGACACAGGATGAAACAGGTGCATGGGAACTAGGCGGAAAAGGCTATATTGCCATCCAGTCCTGTGACGATGGCTGGGATTACACCCTCTATCACAGCGATTACTCTGCGATGGACAGCGGCCAAATCGACGCGCCGGAGCTGACGATTCAGGAAGTCCGGGAAGAAATTCTGGAAGCACATCACATGGAAAAAGGTCGGCGGCTGATACAGGACTACGATTTTATCATGGACAGAGCCGCCGAAGCCGAAGAACTGGGACTAAACAGCCGCCCTTCCACGCTGGAAAAGCTGGCTTCACTGGCTGGCGCAAAAGAAAAATGCGATGCCCCGGAGTGCAGCCCCGTTGGGTGCCGGAAAGTGAGGGATGCTCATGAACTTTAATGGCGAAGAATTGACGCTGATGATGCTCTACAATTCCGGCTCCCGGTCGGGTTTGATGCAGGAGCTGCGGCTGATGCAGTGTTACCTGATGCCTGATGAAACTGCCCTGAGAGAACTGTCCGAACAGGTCATTGAAAAGCTGAAACTTATGACCGATGCCGAGTTTGCCGAGCTGGAATTTCCGCTCGACTGAATTTTTATGGCCAATAAGTAGTATGAATATCTTTTCTTCCCTCAAATATGTGATATACTAGTAGCATCACATATAGTAAATGAAGGAGGAAGGTTTTAGATGGATTTAGTTAAAGTCCAACAAATACACAATCAGTATCGTATCTTTCGACAAGATATGTATAATGAGTGGGAAGAGTATGCTTACTTGAATCATTGCATAAGAAAGCCGACTAAAGAACCTTTTGAGTTTAATAGCCTATTAAGTGACAGTGTATTGCATAAAACTATTGTTGATGCTGGCGGAATGCAAACTAGGTTTTTGAGCGGTGGCAATTCAAGAAGTCATTTCATCAATTCTGTTGGGCGATTTGAAGTATATATTTCCTCTTTAGCTAAGGTTGTGTTTATAGACTATCCTCAAAAGATGAAGGGATCTGATTCTGAAACCGAAACCTCTAAGGCATTCCAATTGATTTTAAGTTGTAGCACGCGTGACGAAATGATTGACACGCTTGCTGAAGAAAAGGTCCGAAGTATTTTCTATGGAAATCCTGCTGATGTGTTTTTGAAAGATAAGTGCAAATTAGAGTTGGGAACACTTTTTTCTTCCAAATACCGTTTAGCCATTTCTCTATATAGTGAGATTTTAGGAAGACGAAATGCCATAATCCATAATTCCGGTAGAGTTGACAAGAAATATATAAGAGAAAATCCTCAAAGTACTCTTTTGGAAGGCAAAAAGATTATTATTTCTGAAAATTATCTACGCGGAACTATTGGCTTATTGGTTGGAATCGCTGCTGAAACCACAAGTAACGTTGTGGAGAATATTTATAAAGGAAATGTTCAAGGAATATTAGGCCGCGCCACAAATTCGTTTGAGAATTGCTATGAAATCGACTGGTATAAGAGATTGTTGCAAAATTCCGACTAAATCCTTTTAATTTTACTAATTTATTGGAAATCACGATACATCCGAACGCTATTTTCCTGAGAGCGGCCTTTACAAAGGTCGCTCTTTTTATATCCTAAAATCGAAAGGAGGAACGCAATGCCAAATAAAACGCAAGAATACTTGAACCTTGCACAGCAAACGGCAAAGGAACTGACCCGGTATTGGGAAAACTGGACGGACTACCTGACCACAGCATCCCGGCTGTACAAGTACAACTTT
>OHTA01001591.1_pt1 | contig 11200 bp, 8 predicted proteins | sample 1578851 | NCBI WGS metagenome assembly OHTA01 (sample SAMEA3879578, study PRJEB24766) | human gut metagenome | biome: human-associated habitat; feature: feces | place: USA | collected 1985/1987 | reverse complement strand
GCGTGAAGCGGGGCAGATTGATGCGGATGCTCTGGGCGCTGGGGCCTTTTCCGATCATGATGTCCAGCGCGTAATCCTCCAGCGCCGGGTAGAGCACCTCTTCCACCTGTCGGGAAAGGCGGTGGATCTCGTCGATAAACAATACATCGTTCTTCTCCAACGAAGTCAATACGCCAGCCAAATCACCCGGCTTGTCAAGTACCGGACCCGATGTCACCTTAAAACCGACGCCCAATTCATTAGCAATAATATTCGAAAGCGTTGTCTTTCCCAGTCCTGGAGGCCCGTGCAGCAACACATGGTCCAGGGCTTCTTTACGCATCCGGGCAGCCATGACGAATACTTTCAGGTTCTCGACCACCTTCGCCTGCCCACTGAAGTCGTGGAACGAAAGCGGACGGAGCGCGTTTTCGTATTCCCGTTCGCTTTCCGGCATCCGGACGTCTCTTATATCAAAATCGTCTTCCATCCTTTTTCTGTTTCGCAATTATTTCACAAAGTTACATAATTCGGTTGGAATTGGTTTGGATAGTAAGGAGATTTATCTTTCCCCGTTCTTCCGAATCCTATTGTCCTTTTACCGTTCCACCCGGGTGAAACGATCATTTCACCTAGGTGATACGATCGTTCCACAGTTGTGAGACGATCGTTCCACAAGGGTGGAACGATAAAAAATAAACGAGAAACACCTCTAAATCATCTACTATTCACTTCTATTTGAAGAGAATTTAGAACAGTCAATCATATCAAAAGCCTCATCAGAACAGAGAAAAATCAAGAATGTTGTCCTTGTTTCTTGTCCATTTAAAAACTTTTTAATACTTTGGCTGATAAAATCCGTTTAGATCTAAATCATCTAATTTATAAATATAATTATCATGCAAATTTTATCGAAGTTAAATCTTTTGGGATGGTCGCTGGCTGGTTTGCTAATGACAGCTTGTTCGAACCAGCCCACAACGGTTGCCAATTACGAAGTAGTTCCGATGCCGTTGGAAATCAACACCACACAGCAAGCTTCTTTCTTGTTGAAGAGCGGAGTGACGGTTTATTATCCGGCAGGGAACGAGAAGATGCAGCGAAATGCCGAGTTCTTGGCTTCGTATGTCAAGGCACAAACCGGAATCGAACTGCAAGTACAGGCCGGTGAAGGAGGAAAAGGAGGTATCGTATTGCAACTGGGTTTGGCAAACGACAATCCGGAAGCTTATCAGCTGAAAGTAGATGCCAATCAGGTAGTAATCAGCTCGCCATCAGAAGCCGGTGTTTTCTATGGTATTCAAACCTTGCGGAAGGCAGTAGATGTTGCGGAAGGCAGCAACGTAGAATTGCCAGCCGTTGAAATCAAAGACCAGCCTCGCTTCGGTTACCGAGGTATGATGCTGGATGTAGGCCGTCATTTCTTCTCGATGGACGAGATCAAGACGTATATCGACATGATGGCTTTACACAATATCAACCGCTTCCACTGGCATTTGTCGGAAGACCAGGGCTGGCGTATTGAGATCAAGAAGTATCCGAAATTAACCGAAATCGGTTCGATGCGCAAGGAAACCGTAATCGGTCATAACTCCGGTAAATACGACGGTAAGCCGTATGGTGGCTTCTATACGCAGGAACAGGCCAAAGAGATCGTAGCCTATGCAGCAGAACGCTATATCACGGTAATCCCGGAAATCGACCTGCCGGGACACATGCAGGCAGCCTTAGCCGCTTATCCGGAACTGGGCTGTACAGGCGGTCCGTATGAAGTATGGACACAATGGGGTGTATCCGACAATGTATTGTGTGCCGGTAACGATCAGACCATCCAGTTCATCAAAGACGTACTGGCTGAAATCGTAGAGATCTTCCCATCCGAATATATTCACGTGGGCGGTGATGAATGTCCGAAAGTAAAATGGTCCACTTGTCCGAAATGTCAGGCCCGCATCAAGGCTTTGGGCTTGAAGAGCGACAACAAGCATACCAAAGAAGAACGTCTGCAGAGTTATGTGATTCATGAAGCAGAAGAATTCCTGAACTCAAAAGGACGTAAGATGATTGGTTGGGATGAAACCCTGGAAGGCGGTCTGGCTCCGAATGCAACCGTGATGTCATGGCGCGGAGAAGCCGGAGGTATCGAAGCAGCCAAGCAGCATCATGATGTAGTCATGACTCCGAACACGTACTTATACTTCGATTATTATCAGTCGAAAGATACCGAGACAGAGCCGATGGCAATTGGTGGTTATCTGCCGATCGAACGGGTTTACAGTTATGAACCGATGCCGAAATCGTTAAGTCCGGAAGAACAGAAGTATATTGTCGGCGTGCAGGCCAACTTATGGACAGAATATATTCCCGACTTCAAGCAGGTACAATACATGGTATTGCCGCGTATGGCAGCCCTGAGTGAATCACAATGGTGTGCACCGGAAAAGAAGAATTACGAAGCCTTCCTGCAGTGTGTTAGTCGTCTGGTCAATATCTATGCGAAGAATGGATGGAATTATGCTACACACATCTTTGATGTGATGCTGGATCTGAAGCCCAATACCGAAACCGGTACGTTGGATGCCGTAGCCCATACAATCGACAATGCTCCGATTTATTATACATTGGATGGCAGCGAACCGACAACGGCTTCAGAGAAATATACAGATGTCATCAAGATTGACAAGCCTTGTACGCTGCGTACGGTAGCGATCCGCCCGTCTGGTAGTTCAAAGATCACCAAAGATGAAATCAGTTTCAGCAAATCATCCATGAAACCGATTACCATGTTGCAACCGATCAACAAACAATATGAGTTCAGCGGTGCAACCGTACTGGTAGATGGTATGACTGGTAATATGAACTACAAGACAGGACGTTGGATTGCTTTCTATACCAATGACCTGGAAGCCGTTATCGATTTGAAAGAAGCAACAGAGATTTCATCTATGACGTTACATACCTGTGTGGAAAAAGGCGACTGGATCTTTGATACACGCGGTATTACCGTATCAGTATCCGACGATAATCAGACATTCAAGGAAGTAGCTTCTGAGGCTTATCCAGCTATGAAGGAAAGTGATCCGAACCAGATCTACACGCACGAGCTGAAGTTTGATCCGGTCAAGACCCGTTATGTCAAGGTAAAAGCCTTGTCGGAACAGAAGATTCCGTCTTGGCATGGAGGAAAAGGAAACCCGGGCTTCCTGTTTGTTGATGAGATTATTTTGAATTAAGAACCTTAGGATGATATGCATTCATCCGGTTTTACTTATAATAGGAAGGTGTGTCAAAATCTCCGCTCCGTCTTTTGGGTACGGATGACACGGATGTTTCACTGGACACATCTTCCTAAATGCTATTAAAATCAGATTATAAGAAAATGAACGTATTTCCTTTCAACTATACTTGGCAAGAAACCATACTGTTCTACCGCTTCTTGCGTCATCGCAAAGGGTTCGGTGTACATTCCCCTTTTGCCTTTTCATTCATTACCAAAGTAATCGACGAGCGCTGCGGTTACTACTGTTATCAGGATATTGAACTGATCAGAAGGCAACTGGAACACAAAGGGAATAAGCTCGCCCGAAAAGACATCAAGCGCTCGCATGGTGAGTTATTGTTCCGTACAGTCAATTTCTTCAAACCGAAGAAGTTGTTGCAGATCGGTTCTCCGGCAGGAATTGCCTCTTTATACTTAACCGCTTATGCGTCGGATGTAAAAGCCATTGTCCTTGAAAAGGATACAGCATCGGCAGAAACAACCAACTGGAGCCTGCAGAAGTATCATTCGAAGGTACAATTGTGCCCAGGAGATTACGAACAGACGTTACCTGCTGCATTGCAAGATTTAGGGAAAGTGGATTTTGTTTTCTTCCAAGCAAGTCAGGAGAAGGAAAAGAACCGGTTTTTCCTGGAAGAAACCATGAAACATATCCATCCGGATACCGTCTTTTTCCTGGAAGGAATTCGGGAAAACCAGGAAATGCGTACTCTCTGGCAAGAGATTTGTAACCGGAAGGAAGTCAGTCTGACATTCGATCTGTTCCATATCGGAATTGTCATCTTCCAACCCCGGTTTCACAAGAAGAATTATATGCTGTACTTCTAAAAGATTGTGTAGAGACAACAAAAAACCGCCAGAGAAAGTGTTTTCTCTGACGGCTATCTTTATACTAACTGGAAGTCCAACTGTTTCCGTTCGAGGTTCGCTTGTGCGACACGAATGGTTACCGGATCACCTAAACGATACTGATGTTTGTTGCGCCGGCCTATCAGACAATAATTCTTTTCGTCGAACTCATAGTAATCATCATCCAAATCACGCATCGGAACCAAGCCTTCGCATTTGTTTTCATTCAATTCAACATACAAACCCCATTCAGTTACACCTGAAATCACTCCATCGAAGATTTGTCCGAGTTTATCACTCATAAATTCCACTTGCTTGTATTTGACAGAAGCCCGTTCGGCATTGGCTGCCACTTGCTCCATGGACGAACAATGTTCACAAAGCTCTTCATATTTCTTCTTGACCACACTTCTTCCACCTTGCATATACCGCTCCAATAAGCGATGCACCATCATATCCGGATAACGCCGGATAGGAGAAGTAAAATGCGTATAATAATCGAATGCCAAACCGTAATGACCGATATTATCCGTAGAGTATTTTGCCTTCTGCATGGCTCGTATGGCTACAGTCTCAATCAGATTCTCCTCCGGTTTACCCTGTACCTGATCAAGCAAGGAATTGATACCTTTCGAAATCTCACTCTTCTTACCGTCTGTCTTAAAGCGATAACCGAAACGACGAATAAAGGTGGCAAAATTCTCCATCTTTTCCGGATCCGGCAATTCATGGATACGATAGACAAACGTCTTCTTCGTTTTTCCTTTCGGCGGACGACCAATAAATTCGGCAACTGTCCGGTTGGCCAGCAACATAAACTCTTCAATCAGCTTGTTGGCTTCTTTAGAAACCTTGAAATATACGCTGATCGGCTTTCCGTCCTTACCAATTTCGAACTTCACTTCATACCGGTCGAAATTGATCGCACCGTTCTTAAACCGTTTCTCCCGTAATTTCTGGGCCAACTGATTCAAAGCCAGAATGGCTTCCTTACAATCGCCTTCGCCCGTTTCAATAACCTGCTGCGCTTCTTCGTAAGTAAAACGGCGGTCGCTCTTGATCACTGTCCGACAAATACGCGAATTAACAACTTCCGCTTCCGCATTCAGTTCAAAAATAGCCGAGAAGCAAAGCTTTTCCTCGTCAGGCCGCAAAGAACAGATCTGGTTACACAAACGCTCCGGCAACATAGGAATAGTACGATCCACCAAATAAACAGATGTAGCCCGCGATTCCGCTTCCCGATCAATCAAGCTTTCAGGCTTCACATAATGCGTTACGTCGGCAATATGCACGCCTACTTCCCAATTTCCATTATCCAGCTGACGGGCAGAAAGGGCATCATCAAAGTCCTTGGCATCTTTCGGGTCGATGGTAAACGTCAATACATTCCGGAAATCTTCCCGCTTGTCAATCTCTTCCTGCGGAATGGTATCCGATATCTTATTGGCAGCCTTTTCTACATTCTCCGGATACTTATAAGGCAAACCAAATTCAGCCAGAATAGCATGCATTTCAGCATTGTTACTACCAGCTTTACCCAAGATATCAATCACTTCTCCCAACGGATTCTTGGCATCGTCGGGCCATTCCATGATACGGACAACGGCCTTATCACCATTCTTTCCACCTTTCAGTTTGTCTTTTGGGATAAAGATATCATTCGCCAAGGTTTTGTTCTCGGTAATCAGGAAGGCAAAGCCCTTTGCTACCTGAAGTTTACCCACAAACACCCGTTCCTTGGATTCGAGAATCTCAACCACTTCGCCTTCCGGCTCAGCCCCTTTACGACGAGCAAACAACTGAACTTTCACGCGGTCGCCATCCATTGCATGAGCCGAATTCCGTTCAGCAATGAATACAGGCGTCCCTTCTCCATCCGGAATAAATGAATTCTTTCCATTGCTTCGCCGGGTAAAAACACCTTCGGCAATCGTACCGATATTATTCAAATGATACCGCCCGCGATCTACTTCCTTCAGGTAACCACCCAAAGCCAAATCTTCCAATATCGCCGAAACCTGTAATTTCTGCACTTGGCTTTCTACACCAATCTGCTTGCTTACCTGTTTATAATTGAGCGATAACGAAGGTGAGGATTCAAAACACGTCGTGATCAGACGAAGTAAATCGTCTTTTTTGATCCGTTTGCTTTTCCCCTTTTTCTCTTTATCTTTTTTCTTATCTTTCTTTTTCGTCTTCATAAGCAATATATCTAAAATCTAGGGCTTTATTTCTTTATATGAATCATCTAAGAGTTACTTTTGCCATAAAAATCCTTGTTACAAAAATACTTAAACTTTTTCATATTACCATTTCCCGTTTTATCTTTCTTCATACAAAGAACAAACAACCCAGCGGTAGTGTTCTCCCAAAAACCTATAATCTCAATAGTTACCGGACAGAAATAATATAAATAAAAACATTTATTCATATTTTATTACTACTTTTGCGCCTTCATTCAATAACAGGCAGAAAAAACATGAGTAAGATGAGTAATAAGATTGACTTTCAACCTAAATTATTCGAGTTATTCCGGAATTATTCAAAAACGGATTTCAGTACAGACTTAATGGCCGGAATTATCGTAGGTATTGTAGCATTGCCGTTGGCAATTGCTTTTGGTATTGCTTCAGGTGTTACACCCGAGAAAGGTATCATTACAGCTATCGTAGCCGGATTTATCATTTCTCTGTTAGGAGGTAGCAAGGTTCAGATTGGCGGACCTACCGGCGCTTTTATCGTGATCATTTACGGAATTATCCAAGAGTACGGCATCGAAGGCTTGACGGTTGCTACTTTAATGGCCGGTATCCTATTGGTTCTGATGGGAGTTTTCAAACTGGGAGCTGTCATCAAGTTCATCCCTTATCCGATTATTGTCGGTTTTACAAGTGGTATCGCGGTTACAATCTTCACCACGCAGATAGCAGACGTTTTCGGTCTGAACTTCGACGGAGAGAAAGTTCCGGGCGATTTCATCGGCAAATGGTTGGTGTATGCCCGTCACTTTGATACAGTAAACTGGTGGAATGCATTGGTTAGCTTTGTCAGCATCTTCATTATTGCCATTACACCGAAATTTTCCAAGAAGATTCCGGGCTCACTGATCGCCATCGTTGTTGTGACACTGGCTGTTTATCTGATGAAAGTCTATGGAGGCATCACTACCATCGATACGATAGGCGACCGGTTTAGTATCCAGGCCCAATTACCGGAGGCTGTTGTTCCGGCATTAGACTGGGAAGCTGTTAAGAGCCTGTTCCCGGTAGCTGTTACCATAGCCGTATTAGGCGCTATTGAATCTTTATTGTCGGCTACGGTAGCAGATGGTGTGATTGGCGACCGTCATCATTCGAATACCGAACTGATTGCACAAGGAATTGCCAACATTGTTTCTCCTATCTTCGGAGGTATTCCGGCAACAGGAGCCATTGCCCGTACAATGACGAACATCAATAACGGAGGTCGTTCACCCATTGCCGGTATTGTTCATGCAGGCGTACTGTTACTGATCCTTCTATTCCTGATGCCATTGGCTCAATATATACCGATGGCTTGTCTGGCCGGTGTATTGGTTATTGTCTCTTATAATATGAGTGGCTGGCGTACTTTCCTGGCATTGATGAAGAATCCGAAGTCGGATGTAACCGTGTTGCTGATTACTTTCTTCCTGACAGTCATCTTCGATTTGACAGTTGCCATTGAAGTCGGTTTGCTGATTGCCTGCGTTCTGTTTATGAAACGTGTCATGGAGACCACCGAAATCTCTGTTATCCGCGATGAAATTGACCCGAATAAAGAATCCGACTTGGAAGTACACGAAGAACATCTTACCTTGCCGAAGGGTGTGGAAGTATATGAAATCAACGGTCCTTACTTCTTCGGTATAGCCACGAAGTTTGAAGAAATCATGTCGCAATTGGGCGATCGTCCGAAGATCCGTATTATCCGTATGCGTAAAGTTCCTTTCATTGACTCAACAGGTATTCATAACCTGACCAATCTGTGTGTCATGTCGCAGAAAGAAAATATTCACATTATCTTATCGGGTGTAAATGACAAGGTGCATAAAGTATTGGAACGTTCCGGATTCTATGAACTATTGGGCGAAGACAATATTTGCAGCAATATCAATGAAGCTGTGGCAAAAGCCTGGGAAAGCGTAGAAAAGAAATAAGGCTTATCAAGAAAACAGCCAATGGACACAACAAAATAAGTATCCATTGGCTGTTTTTATATACATTATAATGCTTCTTTTATAATTTCACCTACCGTCGGATGTGGGAAAACAAATGATTTGATTTCTTCGGCCTTCATGCCTTTCTCAATGGCCATTCCAGCAATCACTATCAGCTCTGAAGCTGGATTACCCAATAAATGCGCACCGATCAACGTACCGTCTTCAGCCAGAATTAACTTACAAACTCCATTTCCCATTTCATTCTCTGCCACGAAACGACCGGAGAATGCCATCGGTATTTTCTTTACCTGATAAGAAGTTCCACTGGCCTGCAGTTCTTCTTCCGTCTTACCAACACCGGCAATTTCCGGATTCGTATAGACAACGCCCGGGATAGCCTTGTAACTCATGGCACGGGCTTTTCCTAAGATATGATCGATCGCCACTTCTGCTTCGCTGACAGCTGTATGAGCCAGTAAAGAGAATGCCGTAATATCACCGCAGGCATATACATTAGGCAAGGAAGTCTGCATGTATTCATTAACCTTTATACCATTGCGGTAAGGCTCCAAAGCCAAGGTTTCCAAGCCAAATCCTTTCGTAACCGGACGGCGGCCTACGCTTAACAACACCTTTTCACCGTGCAACGTAAAGCTTTCCCCGTCTTTTTCCACCGTTACTTCCTGTCCGTGAATACCCGTTACCTTATGTCCCAGATAGAATTTAACCCCACGCTTGGCGTATTCCGCCTGAAGCATATCAGATAATTCCTTATCCATCGGGCCCAAGATCTTATCGAGCATTTCGACTACCTGTACTTCCGTTCCCATACTGTTGAAGAACGAAGCGAACTCCATTCCGATCACACCGCCACCGATGATGATCAGGGAAGCCGGCAACTCTTTACTCTGCAAAGCTTCCCGACTCGTCCAGTATTCCGTTTCATTGACTCCTGGAATCGGAGGAATGACCGATTCAGAGCCTGTACATACCAACAGGTTCTTAGCTTCGTAAACCTGTTCAGTACACTGGATCAGGATATTTCCTTCATCCGTTTTCCCTTGGATCATGGCTTCTCCGGTAATGACTTCCACACCGCTTTCTTTCATCTTCATGCGGATGCCGGCCGTCAGCTTTTTCACTACTTTATTCTTCCGGGCAATGATTTTCGGATAATCAAAAGAAGGATTCTCTGCGCTCACCGCATATTTGGATGCATGCTTGATCAGATCGTATGTCTTGGCTGAATACAGCAATGTTTTGGTTGGTACGCAACCTTCATTCAAACATACGCCACCTAAGGCATTCTTCTCGAATAAGACAGTTGATAAACCACCTTTAGCTGCTTTTTCGGCAGCAGTATATCCGGCGGGACCACCACCGATAATGGCTACATCGTATTTCATGTTCATTAGATTAATTGAATTAATATATTCGGATTAATTTCTTTCAATATCGCTATAAAACGTTGTTCATCCTGCGGATAAAAGTTCCGTTTTTGCTCTTTTCCTGCTTGGATCGAATAATAAACGGTAAGACCTTTATGCGGTTGTCCGGTTTGATGAATCTGCGTGATATAAAGAATCGGAATAATGCCTGATCCTCCTTGCAAATTGTTTGTTTCCGTAATGCTATACGGCATAAACACCACCGCATACAAACCTCCCAAAGGAACAGCCAGCCAAATGGCTATGTTCAGCAGTTCGTTCGAAATAATTCCTCCGATCACACAGAGCAGAACATAAACGGCATAAATAAGAATCCACCGATAGAGCTTCGGATTCCGGTAATCTTTTTTCAGCTGTGCTTTCATAATAATACCTTTAATGATCGTTACATGATAGAAGGTTCCTTTACTTGAATATCCGGATTATACTTTCGGAGACACTTCAGGAATTCTTTCTTATTCACCGGCGATATCAATAACCATTGCTGTTCTCCTTTATAAATAATCAGCCGGTCCAAAGACAAAGCATAGCTAGAAACAGGCAGGGCAGTAGGCTCGACAGCCGCAATTTCTTCTACCTTGAGTTTCTTTTCTGGAAAGAAACTACAATGTACGATCAACTCGCCGTCTACTGTTATCTTATACCAGGTAGTCAGCATCAAGTGAATCAGGAATAAAGTAATCAACAGCAAAGTAATCATTCTTCCCGGACTCTGCCCCTGAACAAAAGACAACACCGTACATATCCCCATGATCCAGATGATCATATGATACCACCATCCTATTTTCGATTTGAATGTTCTATCCATATAGATTCCACTATTAATTGGGTATGCAAACCCCGATTTATATTTGAGCTTGCAAGTTACAAAAAGTATTTGAAAAAAGAAACCTCTATGCCTACCTGCATCACGCAGCCAAACATAGAGGATAAGTTTTGATTAAGCACTAATTTGTATCTTTGGAGAAAAAAGTCTTAGAGCGTCAACCTTTTTTCAATCATCTATCAATGACTAAAAATAGCTTTTTTCTCTTTTTCCTATTTTTACATTTGCAAAAATAGAGCACGATAAGACTCTTTTTATTCCGAGTAAATAAAATATAAATATATCAAAGGCATAAAATATTGATTATCTTTTATTTTTAATAATACCTGAAGTCGAAAAATATAAATCAAATATGTAATCTAAACCACATAAAATAGTTTTTTAAAGATAAAATAATTACCTTTACAGCGCTTGACAACATTTAATACCAGTAAATCATGTTTCGTCTGTTTCCGTGTATCTTATTTCTGATCGTATGTTCTACCTTGAATGCGCGTCCGTCATATACGGACAGTTTACGCTTAATGCTGCAGCAGCTGGACCAAGTGGTAGAAAACCGAAGTATTTATGACAACAGGAAAGAACAGAAAATAGAGCGGCTGAAAGAATCCATCTCGTTGGCAGGCAACGACTCC
>OHTA01001585.1_pt1 | contig 11231 bp, 8 predicted proteins | sample 1578851 | NCBI WGS metagenome assembly OHTA01 (sample SAMEA3879578, study PRJEB24766) | human gut metagenome | biome: human-associated habitat; feature: feces | place: USA | collected 1985/1987 | reverse complement strand
CAGTTGGTAGAGCATCAGCTTCCCAAGCTGAGGGTCGCGGGTTCGAATCCCGTTTACCGCTCTAATAGAGAAGGCATTGAAAATCAGCATCTAAATAGCTATTTTCGATGCCTTCGCTTTTTTCTGTATTTAACTATTTCTGATTTTGCAGATTTAGAGTTTTATGGTTATTTTTGTGTTATCGTTTGGAAGTTCTTGCGATAATTGGAGATACGAAGTGTATGACAAAGAAGAATCAGATACAGCTTTTTAATGACCGCAAGGTCAGAACCGTGTGGGACAGCGAGAAAGAGGAGTGGTATTTCTCGGTGGTAGATGTTGTGGAAGTTTTGACCGACTCTTTAGACTATCAAACTGCGAGAAAATATTGGAACAAGCTTAAAGAGAGGCTTATAAAGGAGGGGAATGAAACGGTGACAAATTGTCACCAGTTGAAACTTCCTGCCGCTGACGGCAAAATGCGACTGACTGATGTGGCAACCACTGAACAGATGTTTCGAGTCATTTAAATTTCGAAGGAGGGGGACGCACCATGTGTGCGTCCCTATAGCAATAGATACAATTATTTATACGGAAAAATTAGTTAATAGATAATAGATAAAATGCGGATACCGCCGAAGAAGGATATATGGATTGCTGTGGGGTTTCTGGTGCTGGTTGTGGCGCTGGGATTCTCATGCTATTGGGCGTGGCACCAGTTTATCACCACGCCACCCTATGTCAGCCCCGAACGGTATCCGGTGAGGGGTATCGATGTGTCGGCGCATAACGGGCTGATGAACCTCGATGCGGCGCGCCGCGACGGCGTCGAGTTCATTTTCATCAAGGCGAGCGAAGGCACGGATTTCAAGGATGAGAATTTCAACATCAATTACCTGAAGGCGCAACATGCCGGCATGAAGACCGGAGCCTATCATTTCTTTCGTTTTGATAAGGATGGTGTGGACCAGGCCATTCAGTTCCTGAAAGCCGTGGGTTCGCGTCCCCTCGAATTGGGGCTTGCCGTAGACGTGGAGGAACAGGGGAACGCCCCCGGCGTGGATCCGGCCATCGTGAAGCAACGGCTCTCGGATATGGCCGATTACCTCTATCTGAAAGGTCACCGCGTCATCTTCTATACCAACCGCGACGGATATGAGAAATACCTGATGGATACATTCGCCGGTTATCCGCTCTGGATATGCTCCTTCTCCGAGAATCCGATAGATGCTGAATGGACTTTCTGGCAATTCGACCATCATGGAAAAGTCGACGGTATCCGCGGCGACGTGGACCTCAACACGTTCAACGGTTCGCGCGAGGAATGGACGGAATATATCAACGCAATAAGAGGCGGCGTTTCGCGTTAATTTAAAGGATAGAAACATCTCTTTTTAAGGATGTGCATATCTTCATTCCGATAATTTTCAGAACACTTGAATATCAAAAGCTTCATATCATATTTTGCGGCGCGGGCCATCGGTTTGCCGGCGTTGTTGCTCACCGTTTTTTCGGCATCCGCCCTCGATGCTTCGCATTATGCCGCCAACTCGGCGCTTGCCGAAGGGAAGTGGGCGAGGATCAAGGTGAACGGCACCGGTATGCATCTGATAACGGCAGCCGATATCAAGGCACTCGGTTTCAGCGATATCTCAAAAGTCAACGTTTACGGCACCGGTGGACGGATGGTGCGCGAGGCCCTGACGGCCGACATGCCCGATGATCTGCCGATGCTCCCCTGCGAGCGCACGGCGCGCGGCATACTTTTCTATGCCGTCGACAACGTGACATGGGATTATTCCGGCCGGACATTGACCCATTCGCTGAATCCTTATTGCTCCGAGAGCTATTATTTTATCTCCGACCGCGAAACGGCAGCCGCGGAGCCTGCGCCCTCGAACGCTCCCCGCAAAATCGCGTCAAAAGCCGACGATAACGCGGAAGCCGCGACGCGCTGTCTGAGCCGTGCTCTGCATGAACGCGACCTTGAGTCGCCCGGCGAGGCGGGACGCATCATGCTCGGCGAAGATTTCCGTACTACCCGCTCGCAGAAGTTCACTATCCCGTTGCCCGGCCTCGAATCGGGCGACGTGACTTATACCGTTGGTTTCGGAGCGAGAGTATCCAACGGCTCCTCGACTTTGAAATTCGATGCCGGCGACGGCAGCAACGTCTCTAACGCCACAATTCCCGGCGTTTCCGAAAGCCAGTTTATCGTCAGGAATGAGTTTGCCCGTCAGGCGCATGTAGAAGGGGAAAAGCTCAACCTTACCATTGATTATTCCTGCACGGGAGCGCTCTTCACCGCCCGCCTCGACTATATCCGCGTGGAATATGAGCGGACGCTTGACCTTAAAGAGGGAGAGATTGTTTTCTACGATAAATTTCCCGGTGCCACAAGGGTAAAGATTACCGGCGCCTCGGAAAACTCGCGGGTCTGGAACGTGACCGACCCCGTGCGGCCTGTGGCAATGGAATGCGAGCTTGAGGGCGACGCCCTCTATTTCAACGCCCCCTCGGGCTATGGCGAATACGTAGCCTTTGACACAGCGAAAGGGGGTGCCTCCGTGACGCGCGCCGGCATGGTAGCCAACCAGAATATCCACGGGATGGAGGAGCCCGACATGGTGATTATCGCTTATAGCGAATACGCCTCGGCCGCCGCCAAGATTGCCCGGCTGCATGAGGAGGAGGGGCTGACGGTGAGCTTGCTCACCCCCGAAGCGGTATATAACGAATTCTCCGGCGGTCATCCGGATGTCGGAGCTTTCCGCAAGCTTCTGAAGATGTGGCACGACCGCGCGGGCGAACGTTCCATCCGCTATTGCCTGCTGATGGGTCGCGGAAGTTTCGACACGCGGGCAGTGAGTCAGGGAGTGAAGAGCGCAGGCTATCGACCGCTGCCGCTGTGGCAGTCGCCCGACGGAGTGACGGAGGAGAGCGCATTCTCCACCGACGACATAATCGGGATGCTCGACGACGTGACAGAAAATGAGTTCTCCATGTCATCGGCGAAGATGCATGTCGCCGTGGGGCGCCTTCCGGTGAAGAATGCCACGGAAGCCGGGCAGATGGCCGACAAGATCGACCGCTATGTGCGCAAGCCTGATTACGGTTCATGGCGCAACCGCGCGATGCTCATAGCCGACGACAACGACAATGCCATCCACCTCACGCAGAGCGAAACAGCTTACGGGGAGCTATCGTCGACCTCTCCCCATTTCCGCTACGAGAAGCTTTACCTTGATTCCTATCCCCTCGAATATACAAGTATCGGCGCCTCATATCCTAAAGCCAAGGAGAGAATGAAACGCCTCTGGAACGACGGCGTGCTCTTCACCAACTACATCGGCCACGCCTCCACCACGAGCTGGACCCACGAAAAGCTTATGACCTGGGACGATATCATCTCCATGTCGAACCGCAGGCTGACGTTTCTTTATGCCGCTACTTGCCTTTTCGCGCGTTGGGATGCCCTGAACGTGAGCGGAGGCGAGATAGTGGTGCTCAACCCCGATGCCGGAATGATAGGAATGATCGCTCCGAGCCGCACGGTCTACATGGGGCAGAACGGCACTCTCAACAAATATATGATGAGTCATATGCTCACCCGCGCGGCCGACGGCATGGGAATCCGCGTAGGGGATGTGTTCGTGGAGGGCAAGAACCGGTATAACGACAACAACAAGCTGCGCTATTGTCTCGTCTCAGACCCGGCGCTGAGGATGCCGATCGCTTCTATGGATATTGAATTCACCGGCATTAACGGCACCGACCCGGCCACTACCGCGGAACTGCCGGAGATACCTGCCCTCGGCACTATCAATGTTTCCGGCACCGTGAACACCGCCGACGGATCGGTGGCATCCGATTTCAACGGCACGGTGGTGATCGACCTTTACGACGCGGAGAAAGCTATGGAGAGCTTAGGCAACGGCGATAAAGGGAAGAAAGAGATTTATAACGACCGCAAGACGCGTCTGAGCACCGTATCGGCGAAAGTGGCAAACGGCCGGTGGAATGTCACTGTGCGCGTTCCTGCCGAGATAGAGAACAACCACAGTCCGGCGCGCATCATAGCCTATGCCTGGAGCGACGGCGGCGACGAGGCCCACGGTTCGACCGAGAAACTATATGTCAGCGGTTATGCTGATACTGAAACGACCGATACAGAGGGCCCCGTGATAGAGAAATTCTATCTCAACTATCCGGAATTCGAGGAGGGTGCCACGGTCAATGCCAACCCTGTGGCCCACGCCCGTTTCCATGACGTTTCCGGCATCAACCTTTCCGACGCCGGCATAGGTCACCGCATGTCGCTTACTCTCGATTCCGACCGCGTCTACAGCGATGTCAGCGACTATTACACGCCGGATCCCGACGTGGAAGGCGGAGGTATCGTGGCCTATCCCCTTTCCGGACTCCCCTCGGGAGAGCATACGCTCACACTCGCCGTCTATGACAATGCCAACAACGTGTCGAAATCTTCCGTCACGTTCAATGTCGGCACGGCCATGGACCCGGTGATCCGCAGCTTAGGCACCGATGTAAACCCCGCCTCGACGAGCGTAGTCTTCAACGTGACCGTCGACCGCCCCAACACCGACATTCAGTGCCTTCTGGAGGTGTTCGACCTGATGGGACGCCGCGTATGGAGCGTTTCGCAGAAAATTGTTTCCGACATGCAGGGCTATATGGAGGCCGGCTGGAATCTTTGCGACGGCGCAGGCCGGCGGGTGCCCCGCGGCATTTATCTCTACCGCGCCACTGTGGAGACCCCCGAGGGAATGTATACCTCGCAGACCCGCAAACTGGCCGTTACAGCAAGATAAGGACCAGAGTCTAAAACGATGGATCAGAACCAGAACAATATCATACTTCCGGAGCCGACACTCCGGCGACTCCCATGGTATCTCGCATATGTCGAGATACTGAAATCCGGCGGGGTTGAGAACGTATCATCCACCCAGATATCGCGCGCCCTGAGCGTCGACGCCTCGCAGATAGCCAAAGACCTGTCGTTTCTGAACCTGAAAGGGAAAACGCGTATCGGCTATGATGTCGAGACCCTTATAACCGTGCTTTCCGATTTCCTTGGTTTCACGCGCAGCCACAAGGCATACGTAATAGGCACGGGCAGTCTGGGCAAAGCCTTGATACGCGATTCCGGACTGTCGAACTATGGGCTGGAGATCGTGGCCGGCTTCGATGTCAACGAGAAAGTGATATCGCGCCGCGACCTCGGTGTGCCGGTCTATCATATCGACCGCATTTATGAAGTGATGGAGCAGACTCCCGCCTCGATCGGCATACTGACAGTGCCGGCGCAGTCGGCGCAGGAATCGGCCGACATAGCGATAGGCGCCGGCATCAAGGCTATCTGGAATTTCACTCCCTACCGTGTAAAGGTGGCCGAAGGAGTGGTTATGGCCAATACCTCCATCTATGCCCATCTCGCATTGATATTCAACCGTCTGGAAGCCGAGCAGACACGACACTGACAGCAATGAAGATATTCTGCATCACCGGTAACCGCAGCTCGGAGGAGACTCCGTTATCATGGTATGTGCTGACGGATTCCTCGATATTGCGCAGCGACAATCCCTTCTTCGTGCCGGATTTCGACACGGATTTTATTGCATGTCCGTCGCTTGCGGTGCGTATCGACCGCCTCGGCAAGTCGATAGCTCCGCGCTTCGCCTCCCGCTATTACAACGAGGCGACAGTAGGAGTAGCTGTGGTGGCCCGGCGTCTGCTTGGCGAATTGCGCCGTGAGGGGATGCCCTGGGATCGCGCCGTGGCTTTCGACCGCTCTTGCTTCATCGGTGAATTCCGCGCGGCCTCCACTATCCTCGACGGCGGAGATATAGAGCTGACATGCGGAGATTCGAGAATCCTGATCAATGCCGGTCAGCTCCGCCTTGGCATCAACGAGACCGTGGCCGAGGTGAGCCGTACCAATACGCTGAAAACAGGAGACCTGATATTGTGTTCCCTGCCGTTCCCCGCGCCGAAGGAAGGCACCTCCGATGAATTTCTCCCTATGGTGCCCGGCTCTAATCTCTACGCCCTACGCGATGGAGACCTTTTGCTTGAAATCCGATTTAAATGACACACGAAAAATTTCTAAGATATTCTTTCCGGAAGCTGAAATGGAACTTGTTTACTGCTTGCTCCCTCTTCATGCTCATTGGTGCCGCACCGTTTCTCAAGCTTCATGCCTACGAATTCCGCAACATCTCGGTCCTTGCCGACGGCCGCTGGGTGAAGGTGGAGACGCCGGTTACCGGGCTCTACAGCATCACCTACGACCAACTCCGCGAGATGGGTTTCAGCGAACCGGCGCGGGTGGGTGTCTACGGCAAAGGTGGAGGAATGATGTCGATGAACTTTATAGGCAGCGATGCCGGCGAGAAATATTCCGACGATCTTTCGCCCGTGGCCGTGATTCATGATTCCGGGCGCTTGCTTTTCTATGCCCGTGGGGTCGACAATATCCGTTTCCGTCCGGCCGACAGCGACGGCGGTCCGCGCTTCGAGCGCCAGCCCTTTAACATCTATTCCGCCTCCGGCTATTATTTCCTTACCGACAAAGACGCCGCGCCCCTCACGGTCGGGGAATCGGCTGCTACCGAAACCGCCGCCGACATGGGCTATGGCTACGGCTATCTGTATCATGAGCGCGACCTGAAACAGAACACCACCGGCACCGGACAACTGTTCTGGGGCGAGAATCTTGCCGATGCTTCCTCCCCCTTTTCGGTTTCCGTAAATGCGCCCTATATGACCGGCACAGGACTGCGTCTCGAAGTGAGTCATTGTCTTGCGCCCAAAGGTTCGGCGCAGCTTATGGCGGAGGTCAACGGACAGCAGTTGGCGCCGGTTAGCCTCTCCAACAGTTCCACGGCTAAGTTCTCTCCGACCATCTCTCTCTGGACCGGGGATGTTCCCGAATCGGGAAGCCTCGACATCAGCGTGAAAGGGACCGGCCTTTCCGGCTCCTTCCTCTACCTCGACTGGCTGCTGGCCACCTACACCAAATCACACCCTGTAAACAAAAGCCTGCAGGTTGCGGAGATTTACGGGTTGCCGACATCGGCGGGAGTGGCCTATTCGATACCGGTTCCGCAGGGGCTTGCCGCTCTTGACGTGAGCGATCCCTCGAAACCGCTTGCTGCCAAGCGCTCTTCCGACGGGAAGCGGCTGCTTCTCCATTCCGTCGGGAAAGGGATGACAATGCTTATCTATAACCCTGCCGCCGACCAGAACCGCATAGCGAACTGGTCGCCGGTAAAAAATTCGAATCTCCATTCATGGAAAGAGAGAGGAGCCGACATGCTCATCATCACCATAGAGAGGTTTCGCCCCTATGCCGAACAGATAGCCGCTATCCATCGTGAGGCCGACGGAATGGAGACGCTTGTGGCTACCGCGGGCGAAATATACAACGAGTTTTCCGGCGGCGTCCCGGATGCCATGGCTTACCGCGGGCTTGCCAAGATGCTTCATGAATCGCAGGGGCGCAGTCTGCGCAATGTGCTCCTGTTGGGTCCGTCGACGGGCGACTACCGTAACGGCCCCGAGGGGGAACATTTCGAAGAACGTCTCATAGCGTTTCAGGAGCCGGAAGCCACATCCGACAGAAATGCCGCAGCCGTATATGATTTTTACGGGATACCGGCCGACTATCTGAACCCGTCGCTACTCCATCGCCAGGAGATGAAGATGGGCGTCGGCGTGCTCTCTTGCGTCAACGAGCAGGAATGCCGACGGGCCGTGGCCAAAATCCGGGAGTATGCCACCACCGCTCCCGATGCGCGCCATATCAACGAGATTCTGACCATCGGCGGACTCGGCGACAAGCATACCCACGACCGGCAGGCCATCGACTTCTGCGGACTTGTGAGCAAAGCCGCCCCCGCTAAATTTGTTGAGACTCCCATATGCATCGATGCCTACGGCAATGACGAAGCCAGGAACAGGATGCTCCGCAATATCGATGAAGGGAAGTTGCTTACCGTTTATTTCGGGCATGGAGGTTCGCGCATGTTCGGCAAAAACACCAAGTTTTTCTCCTCGGCTAATGTGCTGAGGATGGAAAACCGCAATCTCTCGATACTATATGCCGGCGGATGTGATTTCACCGTTCCCGACAAGCGGCGGCGCGGAATGGGTGAGGAGTTCGTTCTCAGCACCGACCGCGGTATGGCGGCCGCGATCGTGAGCACCCGCACTACCTGGTCTAATCAGAATTTCGATCTCGGACGTCGGTTGGTGAACTCGCTGCTCAGCGGATGGCCCGACCGGGAGAAGGCTCCGATGCTCGGAGAGGTCTATGCCAAGGCCAAAACACGCTCCGACTATGCCAACTCCCTTTGCTATATGCTTGTAGGAGACCCGGCTCTGCGCGTTCCGACTGTCCGCGACAGCATCGCGCTCTCGATTCCGGCAAAGGCTTCAGTGGCGGAGAAATTGAAAATCAGCGGCACAGTGCTCAACCCGTCCGGATCTGCGCGGTCCGATTTCAACGGCAAAGCGGTGGTAAAGCTCATGCGGCCCGGAGTGGAGTTGCTTTCCCGCGATGTGGAGTCCGGGTCGATTGCCGATGGCGATTCATTAGTGGTGCCCTATTCTTCTGAAAAGACAGCATGCTTCGAAGCGGATGTCACATACGGACGTTTCGAACTGGAGATAGCGATGCCTCATACAGATCTGCAGCCCGGGGAAAAAATGCCGGTGTATGTTTCGGCGATAGATCCCTCTACACGATTCGGAGCCGTCGGATACTCTGAAATCATTCTCGGCAATCCTTCGGAAACCTCCGGGGCGGCCTCTTCAAAAGATGTTGACGCTCCTGCAGTTCTTCTCGCCTGCGACGGCGGAGCGCGTATGCTTCTTGTGGAGGCTTCGGACGATTGCGGTATTCCTCTCTCGACAGGAGCTGTCTCGGCGACACTCGACGGAAGATATGTTGAGGCGGTGATTTGTCAGGCCGCTTCCGAGGGGGATGTATCTCAGTCGATGAGTGCATTCGTGCCGTTGACGGGACTTGAGGAAGGCGACCACCGTGCCGAGGTCGCCGTCACCGACGCCGCGGGCAACCACGCGGTATCAGAGCTGGAATTCACACTTACTCCGCGGCGCCTCTTACGTTGCGCCTCGAACATAAGGCCGTGACCGACGAACTTGCATTCGAAACAGAGGGTGAATTCAACGGAACACTGCAGGTGACGGTGCGCGATGCCAAAGGGGAGACTGTGCACGGGGGGACTGCCTCTTCCGGCTCTTACAGCTGGAACTGCCGCGACGGCGCGGGCAAGAGGCTTCCAGCCGGACTCTACAGTGTGATGGTTAAGGAGGCAGGCGAGGGCGCCCGCTATTCCGAATGGACCCACTTCGCCATTTTCGACTGACGGCGGTTATCGACCGGAGAATGAATGGAGCCGGATTCTTGCCGGAATATGAATCTTGCGGACAATAAACACCCATAAAAGGGAGTTAGTTAAGATAGAATGAAAATTAGAATCAAAATAGTGGCACTGACCCTCGGAGCATTTGGCTTCGCGACGTCGGCCTATGCACAGAACGACATAAAGGACAATGAGTTCAACCCGGTGAATACCGGTGTCACCACTCTCAGTATCGCCCCGGATGCGAGAGGCAGCTCGTTGGGTAATCTCGGTGCGGCCACCGACCCCGATATGAACTGCCAGTTCTGGAACCCGTCGAAATATGCCTTCGGATATTCCACGGGTGGCCTTTCGCTATCCTATACGCCGTGGCTGCGCAAGATCGTGAACGATATCTTCCTCGCCAACCTGTCGGGCTATTGGAAGCCGGGCAGCGGCGACAACCAGGCGTTCAGCGCCTCGCTGCGTTATTTCTCGCTCGGCGAGGTCACAACCGGCAACTACGATCCCAACGATCCGAACGTGCAGACCATCAATCCTTATGAGTTTGCGCTCGATGTGGGATATTCGCGCAAGCTGTCGGAGAAATTCTCGATGGGCGTAGTGCTGAGGTATATCCTTTCCGACCTCTCCTATAACGACACTCAGACAGGCGAATCTAACACGGCGGCATCCGCGTTTTCGGTTGACCTTTCGGGGTATTTCACAAGTTTCCCGATGATCGGGCGTAGCGAGTGCCAGTTCTCTTGGGGTTTCGACATCTCGAATATCGGTACGAAGGTGAGCTACGACCACGGAGCCAACAACGCGTTTCTCCCCACAAACCTCCGACTCGGCGCCAACTTCATGTTTCCGCTTGCCGACTATAACACCCTTGCATTCGGTCTTGATCTGAACAAGTTGCTTGTTCCTACCAAACCGCGCCAGAAAGACTTCGATACTTCCACGCCCGAGGGACAGGAAGCTTACGACGAGGCTCTTGAGAAATGGGAAAGCATGTCGCCGATCACCGGTATTTTCAAGAGTTTCACCGATGCTCCCGGCGGCTTCAAGGAGGAACTTCAGGAGATCGGCGTAAGCTTCGGAGCCGAATACGCCTACAATCAACAGTTCTTCGTTCGCGCCGGCTATAACTACGAGCATGCCAACAAGGGAGGCCGCAGCTATTTCGCCTTCGGCGCAGGTTTTTCGCTCAATGTGGTGCAGCTCGATGCCTCCTATATGCTTGCCACGGCGCAGAGCAGCCCTCTGGACCAGACGCTCCGCTTCTCGCTCACCTTCGATATGGACGGTCTGCGCGACCTCCTCGGCAAACGCCGCAGATAAAAGGGAAACAATTCAGGTATAAATACCGATATATCATGAAATTCAGAATCGGTCAGGGATACGATGTCCACAGGCTCGTAGAGGGTCGTGAGCTATGGCTCTGCGGCATCCGTCTCGACCATACTCTCGGCCTGCTCGGCCACAGCGATGCCGATGTGGCTATCCATGCTCTCTGCGACGCCATCCTCGGCGCCCTGACACTTGGCGATATCGGCTACCATTTCCCGGACACCGACCCCGCCTACAAAGGGGCCGACAGCAAGATTCTACTTTCGCGCGTCTGCGAAATGATGCGGTCGCGCGCTTACGAGATCGGCAACGTCGACATAACCATCTGCGCCGAGCGGCCCAAGATGCGCCCGCATATCGACGATATGCGCCTTTCGCTGGCCCGGGTTATGGAATGCGCGGTGGAGGATGTGTCGGTGAAGGCCACCACCACCGAACGTCTCGGCTTCACCGGACGCGAGGAGGGTATCTCCGCAATGGCCGTCGTGCTTCTGCGCGAAAAAAGAT
>OHTA01001584.1_pt1 | contig 11248 bp, 5 predicted proteins | sample 1578851 | NCBI WGS metagenome assembly OHTA01 (sample SAMEA3879578, study PRJEB24766) | human gut metagenome | biome: human-associated habitat; feature: feces | place: USA | collected 1985/1987 | reverse complement strand
CTCTTGATATCTCTGCCACGAAGAATCGGTCGTATAAGTTCAGCCGTTTTTTGACGCTCGCCTTCTGTCTGGCAATTCGCCAATATCTCATCACGCTTTTCGGTAGATATGATAAACGCATCGTTATACCCGGTAAGGACTCCACGATAAATGTTTATATCCCAATCTTTGAGTGGTGTACCAATAGATTCAATCTTACGCCTGATACTTTGTTCGATTGGCGACAATATTACCCAGCTGTTACTATCGGAGAAATCGCAAATGGTATGCTCTTGCTGCACGAAATCGCTCAAATTATTCAAGCCATTCGCATCTTGTACCAAACAAGCTTGTGTGTTAAAAATATTTGCTGCTTTTTGAGATAAAAGAATATTTGCTTCTACCGTTATTGCATCGAATATTTTTATACCTGCAAAATCTATCAACATAATAGGATTCGTTTGGCTTGCAAAGTAGCCTCGTAAGGCTTCACCATATCCAGCACGCATCCATTTATTAGAAGTGATATAACAAAGATGACCATTAGGACTAAGTAGATTCATACCCAACTCATAGAAGAGACAGTAAATATCACCAGTTCGTGCATAAGTTATGTAACCCATACCTTCCAATACATCGGTACTCTTACCCATAGATTGTAACTGAATATAAGGTGGATTACCAATGATACAGTCAAATCCCAAGAAGTTACCTTCAACATCGAGTACTTCTGGAAATTCTATACGCCATTCGAATGCGCCAAGGTAAATTTTGTTGGAGCGTATTTCCTCAAATATATTTTCTAAAGCCACAACTTCTTTCTTTAAATCGGCAATGCGCTTGTCCAACGCTTTCTTTTCCTTTTTTGTCGGTTCAAACAGTTGAGGTGCTTGTAAAGTTGCCAACTCAGAGCGGCGTTTGTTCAATCTAACCAATCGTGCATCCCTGCGGTTGATTTCTGTTTTCAGTTTCGACTTGATTTCAGTTATAAGCGTTTCCAAATCCTGCTTTTCGCTTTTACTTTGGGCATTTTTATATTTAGTTACAGCCTCCTTATATTGGCTGATACTGACACCAGATTCTCGCAGTACGGTCTGAATACAGTCAGTCAAAGCGAATCGGTGAAGCAAAGAATTTCCACACTTGATATTAATGTCGATATTTGGCAAGGTCTCCAAATAAGTATAGTTACTTTCAGCCGTATAGTAAGCATTCTTCAACAATTCAATCCATAATCGTAGACGGCAAATCTTCACAGAATTAGGATTAATATCAACGCCAAACAAACAGTTTTCAATGATTTGGCGCTTCTCCTTGAAAAGAGTTTCCTGCATGCGGCAACTTTCCGCATTGAGTATATTGTAAACAAATAAGTTACCTTCGGCATCGGTTACAATCAGCTCATCATTTTCAATGGTAAGCTGATAGTCAGCTTTGCGGATACGCTTACCAGTAGCATCCACCAAAATGCCCAATTCGTATTTCAAGAGTATCAGCTCATTGAGAGCAGATACAAGAAAGTGCCCCGAACCAACAGCGGGGTCACATAGATGTAAATTGTTTATCAATTCATTGGCTTCAGCTATATTGTCGATACGGTTGTATAGGTCTGTACGGGTAGAACAATTCCAGCCATATCTATCGTTAAACTTTTGCAGTACTGTCTTGGTGATTGCTTCACGACACATAAACATAGTAATAAATCCCGGAGTGAATACCGAACCATCTTTGTGGCCGTTTATTTTCTCGAATATGAGACCTAAAACAGAGGCATTGATGAGTGTTTTAGCCTCATCTTGCACTTCTTCACTGCCTTCGCTCGCAAAGTTATAAGCATCGAGAAATGCGAACAAGTATTGCAGGGTGGGCAATGCGCTGACTTGTAGATTACGTTTTTTGCTCCGCAATACGCTACTCGTCAAAACGGGAAGTTCCGTACGTTGTGAAAGGCTGTTTATCTTAATTGTTTTACTTTCCAAATCTGTCACCTCGAAAAGAGAGCTGTTGAGATAGGGAACGTAAGCAAAATCACGCATAATGGACTGTGTGCGGCGGCTCATGTCACGTGCAAGCACTTGGAAAAAGAGTGTGTTGAGATCATCATAGTCATGAATCTTTGTTGTTGAAAGAAATTTATAGATAGCATCTCCATTGTGGTATTTTAACATCTGAGCCTCCAACAGTTTCAAGAAAAGGATGCGATTCATCCAAGTGATGCACAGTTCCATTGCAACATTGAATAATCGCTCCTCATAATCATTCCCATACAGACTACCATTTACGTGACGCAAACAATCTTCCGCATCCAGTTGGTTAATAGTATTCTCCAGTAATGAAGCCTCGTCACGCCGTTCCACAGCTTTGCGTACAATCACGGTCTTATTATTCTCTTTGCGTTCTTCAATACCAATAATGTGTAGCAGCTCAGTGTAGAACCCACGGTTGAGCGAATTGCTGTCGTTTTGAAACGGTAGCTTCAAAAGGTGTGTGTCGCTGAATATCTTATAAAGTTCGATAAGTTTACGTGAAGTACTGCCGTCTGTTTTATCCAGCAGGTGTCGATAGTCCTGTAAGTTGAAGTAAGTGTATTCAAGGCTGTCTTTCACCTCCTCAATATAGGTTGTTGCAATTTCGGTATAGAAGAAGTCGGTTTTACTACTGGTCTTGCGTCCATCCACAAAATCTTGAAACTCACGACGCAGTTGTTTGTTCTGATAGAATTTGCGTTCAAACTCATGGGCATCAAAAATAAAGAATTCATGAATATTAGTAGCGATGAGATATTTAATATCGTTGTTCTTCTTGCTGACACGTTCTTTGAGATAGTATAGCAATAATTCCTGCAAAGCCTTACGATTAAGATTGTCATTAGAAATCATCTCACTCTTGTTGGTGGTACTCTTTACCTCAATCAATAACCCTATATTGGACTTGGTAGTTTTATCCAATCGAATAGCCAAATCAATATCTTCTTCGGGAGCCATGTAATATGCCTTGTAGAACGTTTCACTTAGAAAATTACGTAAATGTTCTTTCTGCGTTTCTTCTCTCTGTCCATCCACGACATTGTCTCTCAATGTGCGAAGGGCATTTTTGAATAGATCAAAATCTGTTGTTTCAATCGCAACCTGTCTATATGCTTTGTTCAGAACTTGATTCGGTTTGAATAATCCCATAATGCTTGACTAATGAGTTAATAAAATACAAAGGTAGCCTAAAAACTTGATAATAAAGAATGAGCGCATTGGTTTAACGAAAGTTTGTTCTACCGCCAGCCATTATCAACATACAATAACAGACAGATTTGACATGCCCCTGCTATTATAATATAATGTCAAGTGAAGCAATCACATGATTATCTTCCTTAATACTTCTCATTTGCGGCAACATCAGTACCTCATTCAATCTTTGGTTGTTTTCTATGCCTATATGCTTTTCTACCTATATCGTAACGCATACTCTTTAAAAAATAGTATAAGTTCCTGTAACTCCTCGCCCTGTTTTTGGGTAAAGTTGCAGTCAACAAGAATGATACACTAATCGGGAAAAACACCTACACTATTACTATATTTCCAAAAACGGATGTAGAGTTTTACGGGCTTGATGTTTACACTCACACGACAACCGTTCATTGTCGGTGTGACATGGAGACTGTTTCTATAACCAAACCTCTCGCAAATGTAGAGGTCGAAATCCAATAAAAAATCTTTCTGTACCATTATAGTTAATCTTTTAAGTTGATAAATAAATCGTTATAATCTCATGCCACGCTTGTTCGCTTAGCTTTCTTCTTTTTCCGCAATATCTCCGCTATTTCTTGATTAGCTGTCACATCAAAAGAAGAACTTATTCCGCTGAATAATCTCAATCCACTAGCGAAGCTATCTTCGGAACGGTTTTGCAATACGTTTTGCACCGTTTCTTCTCTTAACTTCATTTAACACAACAAACACTATTAATTAATATGCCATTTCATTCCCATTTCTCCTCTCTTATTCGTTTGTTCCATGATTTTTCCGTATGTTTGTAGTCAAACTTCAAAGCTGCATATCCACATGGAACTATTAGTATACAAAGCCTCAGCCGGTTCGGGAAAAACCTTCACGCTGGCTGTGGAATACATCAAACTTCTGATCCTTAACCCCCGCGCCTATCGGCAGATACTTGCCGTAACCTTCACCAATAAAGCTACGGCAGAAATGAAGGAGCGCATTCTGACGCAACTTTATGGCATTTGGAAAGAAGATCCTGCATCAGACGCCTATCTGAAACGCATCAAAGAGGATTTGGCTTCCCCCCCCCTTTCCGACAAAGAACTGCGCCGGCGTGCAGGAATGGCATTGCAATATATGCTGCACGATTACAGCCGTTTCCGCGTGGAGACAATCGACTCCTTTTTCCAGTCCGTCATGCGCAACCTTGCCCGCGAACTGGAACTCAGTCCCAACCTGAATATTGAGTTAAACAATACCGATGTCCTGAGTGATGCCGTCGACAGTATGATTGAAAAGCTCACCCCTTCCTCACCCGTACTGGCATGGCTGCTGGACTATATCAACGAGCGCATTGCCGATGACAAACGCTGGAATGTCTCCAACGAAGTCAAAAGCTTCGGACGGAACATCTTTGATGAAAGTTACATAGAACGTGGCGAAGGACTTCGGCTCAAACTCCGTTCTCCGGAAGCAATAAAACTCTACCGGGATGTATTGCGCGAAATGGAGACCGATGCATTGGAACAGATGAAAGGTTTCTACGACCAGTTTGAAGGCGAGTTGGACGGACATGCCCTCGTACCTGAAGATTTGAAAGGCGGTGCACGCGGCATAGGCAGCTATTTCCGCAAGTTGCGCGACGGACGGCTGTCAGACAAAGATGTCATGAATGTCACGTTGCAAAACAGCCTGGCAGATGCCAAGAACTGGGCTACCAAAACATCTTCGCGCAAGGACGACATTATCCGACTGGCAGAAACCAGCCTAATACCTTTACTCCAAGACGCAGAGCGGCTGCGTCCGCAGAAGAACCGTACGATAAACAGTTGCCGTCTCTCACTGCAACATCTCAACAAGCTGCAACTGCTCAACCATAATGATAGATGAGTTTCAGGATACAAGCCGCATGCAGTGGGACAACTTCCGGCTACTGTTGCTCGAAGGACTTTCGCAAGGAGCAGACAGCCTTATTGTGGGTGATGTGAAACAATCCATTTACCGCTGGCGAAACGGTGACTGGGGAATATTGAACAGTCTGGGAAGCACCCGGTCTGAATCCCAACTCCCGTTCCCTTTCCCGGTACGCGTGAAAACTCTGAAGATCAACCGCCGAAGCGAAACAAATGTCATCAATTTCAACAACCGCCTGTTTACCGCCGCGGTAGACCATCTGAACACACTATACTTGGAGGAACTGAAAGAAGAATGCTTTCCCCTGAAAGAAGCCTACGCCGATGTTGCCCAGGAATCTCCTAAAACAGACAACAAGGGTTATGTCAAAGTCTCCTTCATAGAGCCTGATGAAGAACAGAGCTACGCCGAAAAAACCTTATCGGCTCTGGGTGAAGAAGTACAAAGGCTGCTTTCAGCAGGTGTGAAGCTGAACGATATCACCATCCTTGTGCGTAAGAACAAGAACATACCGTCTATTGCCGACTACTTCGACAAGGAGTTACATCTTCCTATTGTGTCGGACGAAGCGTTCCGTCTGGATGCCTCCCTTGCCATCTGCATGCTGATAGACGCCTTACGCTACCTGTCCAATCCGGAAGAAAAGATAGCAAGAGCTTCGTTAATCGCAAATTACAAACTGCAGACCAGCCATGAGCGAGGAACGGAAACCGGAAAGGCGGGAGGAAATCTTGCGGACTGGCACCAACTGCTGACTGCCGATGTGGCGACAGTGCTCCCAGCAGAATTTATCTCCCGCATGGATGAATTACGCCTGATGCCCTTATACGAACTGTTGGAAGAACTGTTCACGCTGTTCAACATGGGCAGCATTGGGAAACAGGACGCCTATCTGTTTGCATTCTTCGATGCTGTGACGGAATATCTGCAAAGCAACTCTTCCGACCTCGACGGCTTCATCCGCTATTGGGATGAAACCCTCTGCTCCAAGACAATCCCCAGCGGAGAGATGGACGGCATACGCATCTTCTCCATCCATAAGTCCAAAGGGCTGGAGTTCCATACGGTCCTCATCCCCTTCTGCGACTGGAAACTGGAGAATGAAACCAATAATCAGCTAGTATGGTGTGCCCCGCAAACAGCACCATTCAATACATTGGATATTCTTCCTATTAACTATTCCACCCAAATGGCTGAATCGATTTATGGTAACGACTACCTGCAAGAACGTCTTCAACTTTGGGTAGATAATCTCAATCTACTATACGTTGCTTTTACCCGCGCTGGAAAAAATCTCATTATCTGGAGTAGAAAAAGTCAAAAAGGTACCATGTCCGAACTATTGGCAAACACCCTACCGATAGTAGCCCAAGAAGAAGGGATTGACTGGGAAGAAGACTGTTACGAGCAAGGACAACTATGCTCTTCCGAAAAAGAAAGAATCAAGACATCCACAAACAAGCTAACCCAGAAACCAGAGAAACTCCCTATTCGGATGGAATCCATGCGGCATGATATTGAATTTCGTCAGTCCAACCGCTCTGCTGACTTCATTCAGGGCATTGAAGAAGAAGATTCGGACGACCGCTTTATCAACCGCGGACGTATGTTACATACTTTATTTTCTGTCATCGAAACTGCAGAAGATATCGATCCAGCCATTGAACGGCTTATTTTTGAAGGAGTTATCAGAAATGATGAGAAAGAAAAAGTGGCTCGTGAAGTTGCAAAGAAAGCTTTTTCTTCTCCTGAAATTCAAGATTGGTATTCCGGAAAATGGACACTCTTTAATGAATGTGCTATTATCTATAAAGAAAAAGGAGTTCTGCAAACCCGTCGTCCGGATCGTGTAATGATGAAGGACGATCAGGTTGTTGTAGTCGATTTCAAGTTTGGTAAGGAAAATCCTAAATATAACAAACAAGTGAAAGGATATATGCAACTTCTTACCAAGATGGGATATAAAAATATCACCGGCTACTTGTGGTATGTGGATGAAGAAAAAATAGAAAAAGTATGAAAGCTGTTCCTCTCATCGGCATTGCCCGCCATCGACTAACGATTGACGGTGAAGGAGTTACAACATTAGTTGCTTTCCATGGCTGTCCGTTGCGTTGCAAATATTGTCTCAATCCGACATCTTTGCAGCCCGATGGTGTTTGGGAGAGCTATGATTGTAACCAGCTCTACGAGGAAGTACGCAAAGATGAACTTTATTTCCTGGCGAGTTGCGGAGGAGTCACATTTGGCGGTGGAGAACCTTTGTTACAAAGCGAATTTATCAGGCAATTCCGCCAACTCTGTGGCCCAGAATGGAGAATCACTGTCGAAACCTCTCTCAATGTTCCGCAACAGAATGTAGAAGAACTGATTTCTATTATAGACAATTACATAGTCGACATCAAAGATATGAATAATAACATCTATCAGCGATATACCGGAAAGAATAATGAAAACGTCTTAAGTAATTTGCGATATTTAATCGGGAAAGACAAAGCCAAGCAAATCGTTATCCGGACACCACTCATCCCTTCCTATAATACGGAGAAGGATATTGACCAAAGCATAGAACTTTTGAAAGAAATGGGAATCACCCAATTCGACCGATTCACCTATAAAACCCCTAATGATTAATGCCATGGCAAGAGGAAAACAAACCTGTAAAATCTTAAAAGAGATTCGTCAGCAGATAGCCGAAGCGAATGATATTGAATTCATTACCTCTGAATGTCAGTATCAGGGAGATTGTTTGGGTACTTGCCCCAAATGCGAAGCTGAAGTTCGATATTTGGAGCAACAGCTTGAACGAAAACGCCGTGTAGGTAAGGCCATCACTCTGTTTGGACTATCAACTGGTATACTTACAATAATACCTCCTACTTCATTGGACGCAGAAACACTGCAATGCCCTAAAATGAATTGGACCATTACTGCTGACAGCCTGATACAAGAAAAAGACATGAAAGGGGAAGCCCCCTTTTATGGTCCGGAAAAGCTACCGGAATTTCCCGGAGGAACAGAAAAATTTATAGAATTTCTGAAAGAAAATCTTCGTTATTCAGAAATAGATAGTATTGCTAATAATACATACACTGATGTAAAATTCACTATAGATTATAACGGACAAGTTATCAACCCTAAGATTACCCGCAAGATACACCCCAAAGTTGAAGCTGAAATATTAAGGGTCATGTCTCTCATTCCTCGTTGGACACCCGGCATATTGGCAAATGAGACAGTACAAGTGACATACAATCTGATGCTTTCATTCAGTGCGATGTATGGCCCGGAATTGAGAATCACTTATACTCGTATAAACTATCCTGACGTTTACGAGAAAGTACCTGTTATGCCCGATTTTCCTGAAGGCCAGCAAGCTCTCATGGAATTTCTTGCAAAAAAGATTCAATACCCTAATACAGGAACAGAAGGTAATGGTGTACAGGGGCGTACTATTATTCAGTTCATCGTTGATAAAGAAGGAAATATAGTCAAACCAAAAGTTTTACGTGGCGTAGATCCTTATCTGGATAAAGAAGCTTTACGCGTCATTAATCAAATGCCTAAATGGAAACCGGGAGAACTGGAAGATGGTACTAAAGTTGCTGTTTATTTCACCGTACCTGTTATGTTCCGATTACAATAAATACAAGAATCAGAAAATAGTTTAATCAATATGCAATCATTTCTCCAACTAGTCGCTCATGATTTATATACCAAGATAGGAAACGACCTGTCACGTACGGTACTCGTTTTCCCTAATAAACGTGCTAACTTGTTCTTCAATGAATATTTAGCAGGAGAATCCGATAAACCGATCTGGTCACCAGCTGCCATGAGTATCAGCGACCTGTTTCAGAAACTATCCGTACAGAAAAGCGGCGATCCTATTCGATTGGTCTGCGAACTTTATAAAGTGTTCAAAGAGGAAACACGGAGTCAGGAAACATTGGACGATTTCTACTTCTGGGGCGAATTGTTGATTAGTGATTTTGATGATGTAGATAAGAATATGGTCGATGCCGACAAATTATTCAGCAATCTACAAGATTTGAAAAATCTGATGGATGACTATGAATTCCTTGACAAAGAGCAGGAAGAAGCCATACAACAGTTTTTTCAGAATTTCTCCATTGAAAAACGGACCGAACTAAAAGAAAAATTTATTTCCCTTTGGGACAAGCTAGGTACTATCTACCATCGTTACCGTGCGAACCTGACAGAGTTAGGCATTGCTTACGAAGGCATGCTCTACCGGAACGTGATCGAACAACTCGATACCGACCAACTCAAATACGACAAATACATATTTGTCGGGTTCAATGTTTTGAACAAAGTAGAAAGTGACTTTTTCAGAAAACTGAAAGATGCGGGCAAGGCACTCTTCTATTGGGACTATGATATCTTCTACACCCAACAAATCAAAAAACATGAGGCCGGAGAATTCCTGAAACGTAATCTCGAGGAATTTCCGAACGAACTCCCGGAAAGCTTTTTCAACACCTTTAAAGAACCGAAGAAAATACGTTATATTTCCGCTTCTACCGAGAATGCCCAAGCACGTTTCCTTCCCGGATGGATTAAGGCGATAACAAACGATCATTCACAAATTACCGTAGAAAAGGAAAAAGAAAATGCTGTAGTGCTTTGTAATGAAGCTCTGTTGCTTCCCGTACTTCATTCCATTCCGCAGGAAGTGAAGAATGTCAATATCACCATGGGATTCCCATTGGCTCAAACTCCTGTTTATAGCTTTATCAATGCCGTAATGGAACTGCAAACCAATGGTTACCGCTCCGATACCGGCCGATTCACTTACGAGGCAGTATCCGCCATATTGAAGCATCCCTATACCCAGCAATTATCATCCCATGCCGGTCCCCTGGAACGTGAACTGACCCAAACAAACCGTTTTTATCCACTTCCGTCAGAACTTAAACAGGATGATTTTCTAACTACCCTCTTCACTCCCCGTAATGGTATAAAAGAACTATGCGATTATCTGATCGAATTAATCAAAAACATTTCAACCATTTATCGGAAAGAAGGAGAATACAATGATATCTTCAATCAACTATATAGAGAATCGCTCTTTCAAAGCCATACCAAAATCAACCGTCTCTACAGTTTGATTGAAAGCGGAGAACTAAATATACGCACCGATACTCTGAAACGACTGATTACCAAAGTACTGACATCTTCTAACATTCCTTTCCACGGAGAACCTGCTATCGGAATGCAAGTCATGGGAGTATTGGAAACACGTAATCTGGACTTCCGGAATCTCATTATATTGTCTCTCAACGAAGGACAACTTCCAAAATCCGGAGGAGATTCCTCTTTTATTCCCTATAATCTCCGGAAAGCATTTGGCATGACCACTATCGAACACAAAAATGCAGTGTATGCCTACTACTTTTATCGACTGATACAACGGGCAGAGAATATCACGCTACTCTACAATACTTCTTCGGACGGTCTCAACCGTGGAGAAGAATCCCGCTTCATGCTGCAATTACTTGTAGAAGGTCCACATGATATCACTCGCGAGTATCTGGAAGCCGGACAATCTCCGCAAAGTACCCAAGAGATACGAGTAGAAAAAACACCTGAAGTACTAAGACGAATCTATCGTGCTTACGATAGCACTCATCCAAATTCACTGGTTCTCTCTCCTTCCGCCCTTAATGCTTATCTGGATTGCCGGTTGAGATTCTACTACCGCTATGTAGCGGGCTTGAAAACACCGGACGAAGTGAGTGCTGAAATTGATTCCGCTCTATTCGGAACCATTTTCCACCTCTCCGCCCAATTAGCATACACCGACCTGACTGCAACCGGAAAAACGATACAGAAAGAAGATCTTGAACGCTTATTACGCAATGACGTGAAGCTACAAAGCTACGTTGACCAAGCCTTCAAAAAAGAATTATTCAAAGTTTCTCCCGAAGAAAAACCGGAATATAACGGCATACAACTTATCAACTCCAAAGTAATTGTTTCCTATCTGAAACAATTGCTGCGTAACGACCTTCAATATACTCCTTTCGAAATGGTCGCTATGGAAAAGAAAGTTTCAGAAGAGATTACTATACAAACAGGACAAGGACCGTTCACTCTCCGTCTGGGTGGCACAATCGACC
>OHTA01001567.1_pt1 | contig 11327 bp, 10 predicted proteins | sample 1578851 | NCBI WGS metagenome assembly OHTA01 (sample SAMEA3879578, study PRJEB24766) | human gut metagenome | biome: human-associated habitat; feature: feces | place: USA | collected 1985/1987 | reverse complement strand
TCATATTCACTTTCATCACGAAAAGGTGATCGTATGACATATATTCACGGGTTAGAAGGATTAATTGAACTTAAGAAGAAAAATCCAGATCTTGAAATGGTGTTACATACTGATCAAGGATCTGTATATTCTTCAAAAAGTTTCAATGAATTATTGCCACTATATAACATAGTTCATTCAATGTCTCGAGCTGGTACTCCAACAGATAACGCTGCCATGGAAGCAATCAACGGTTGGATCAAAGCAGAGATATTTAATGATTTCCATCTTACAGGTAATGAAAATATAACATATGAGGTGGAGAACTACATCAGATTCTTCAATGAAGAACGTCCGGCATACTCTCTGAATTATCTGACTCCAAAACAGTATAGGGAGTATTATGCTCATTAAATGATGTATAAAAATATAAAGTGGTGTCTACTTTTTGTTGACTAGTGCACCCTCCGCCTCAAAGTCCAATCCTCAGCTCTTGCTCGCTCCTTTTGGACTTCCTCCTGCCTCCCCTCCACTTCAAAGTCCAATCTGCCACTCTTGCTCGCTCCTTTTGGACTTCCGCGCATCTCCCCTCTACTTCAAAGTCCATTCCGCCACTCTTGCTCGCTCCTTTTGGACTTCCGCGCATCTCCCCTCCACTTCAAAGTCCAATCCTCCGCTCTTTCTCACTCCTTTTGGACTTCCGCGTGCCTCCCCTCCGCCTCAAGGTCCATTCCGCCACGCTCCCGCTCCCCACCACGCAAAAAAGGCGGATTGCAAAGCAATCCGCAAGTCGCAATCCGCCAATTCTAATCCGCCAGTCGCAATCAACCATTCCAATCCTCCATCAGCCAATTCCACCAAGTAAAGCACCTGCAATAAGTGCAACAAGTGAAAGTGGAACAAGGACATATTTGCCAAGTGGTACAAACCACTTTCCAACAGGCTTATCTGCACCTGCATTAACAGCATCAACAGCAAACTTCTTTCCTGCAACCCAGAAGAACATAATTGCTGCTAGCATTGCGCCAAGTGGGCAGATATAGATAGATACTGCGTCCATCCAGCCTGATACAATACCCTGTATTACAAGTGACACAACACAGCCAGCCACTGCGATAATTCCAACAGATGCAACACGGTTAAACTTAAGCTTCTCCTGAATAGTTGCAACCGGAGCTTCATACAGATTAACAAGTGAGCTCATGCCGGCAAACAGAACACATACATAGAATACAATTCCTACAATCTTGCCACCCGGCATACCATTAAATACATTTACAAGATAGATAAACATCAGTCCGGGACCACCTGAAGATAACTCGGCACCGCCTGCCGCCATACCCGGAATAATAACAAATGCAGCTAATAAAGCAGCAATAGTATCAAATACTGCAACATTTCTTGCAGAAGAAACAACATTTTCCTTATCACTAAGATATGAACCATAGATAACAGTTCCGTTACCTGCGATAGACAGTGAGAAGAACGCCTGACCAAATGCATATATCCAGAGCTTTATATCAAGAAGTCCCTTAGGATTAAGTGTAAATATGTATTTATAACCTGCACTTGAACCAGGAAGTGTGAAGATATATATTCCAAGTCCTACAAACATGATGAAAAGCAAAGGCATCATGACCTTGTTTGCTTTCTCAATTCCACCTGCAATACCAAGTGCCATAATAACAGCAGTTACAACCATTGCGATTATAAGCCACATATTATTGCCAAATGTGCTTGCTGTACTTCCAAACATACCACCAATAGCTGACATATCATTGCCCATTGCTGAAAGCTTTCCAGAAAATGCAAGATAAGTATATTTGAATATCCAGCCAACAACTACAGTATAGCCCATTGCCAGAGCCAGTGAGCCAAGCACAGGAATAAAACCAATTGCCTCACCTGCTTTTCTCTTTCCTGTACGCATCTGCATACAGTCGCCAAATGCTTTAATAGGTCCGCCCTTAGTCGCACGGCCAAGTGCCATCTCCTCGATAACACCTGTTGAACCTATCAATATTACAAATAATACATAAGGTATTAAAAATGTCATACCACCCCATGCAGATACCATATATGGAAAACGCCATATATTTCCCATTCCTACTGCCGAACCGATACAGGCAAGAATAAAACCTGTACGGCTCTTAAAGCCATCTCTTTCCAATTCAATTCCGTTATTTCCCATAGCTTTAGTTCCTTTCTTCCTCATATTATGAATAGCCGTATTCGCTATACATTTTCCTGCAAAGATATCTTATACGCAAAAAAGGCAAAGAAACCATTACCCCTTCCGGGTCATGGCTCCTTTGCCTTTGATGTCTGTATAATATACCATTGTGTTATTCCTGTAAAATACATTTTAGTTATAAAACCATAACCAGAAATAATAGTTAAACTACATAATCCACATCTGTGCCAGATACATCACAACCGGCATCGTAATAATTGAAAACAGCGTTGACAGGCAGACCATACATACTGCCCGCTCATAATCCTGCCCGAATTTCTGTGCAAATATTGCCGTACTCGTTCCAACCGGTGTTGCCGCAGCAATCAGTGTAATCATTCCAATCTGACCGTGTCCCGCCGGTATAATATAAAGCACAAGCAGTGTAAGCAGCGGAATTATTATAAGCCTGACAAACGATGCCAGATACAGGGACGGATTAAGCAGTAAGTCACGGATCCTGACACATGACAGATAATATCCCAGTACTATCATGGCTGCAGGTGTATTAAGTGCCGCAACTCCAGCCATCGTGCTGTTTATTACACCTGGCAGTTTAATTCCCGTAATAAAAAGAAACAGTCCTATAACAAGTGATATTGTCACAGGATTGACGAATACCTTTTTTATATTTATCATATCCTTGCGTCGGGTTATTATCACAATTCCATATGTCCACTGCAACAGATTAAGAATACTTGCAAATGATGCAACATAGAATGCCGCTTCATTTCCAAATACCGCAGTTACAAGTGGAATTCCGATAAATCCTGCGTTACAGAAAGCCGTTCCAAAGTTGTCTATCGGCTTTCGCATGCCGTATATTATATATGATACAGCTATCGCCACTGCAAATGCAGCTACAGCCAGTACCGCCGACATAAGAAGTCCATACAGCTTCTCCATCGTGAAATCTGTTATATAGCTTCTTATAATTACACACGGAATAACCGCATACAGCAGAATATTGGCCATATCCTTACTGCCATGTTCTGTAAGCAGACCTGTTTTAGACAGAATCAGTCCCAGAATCATAAGAATAAACATTATAAATGTCTGCGTTAATAATATTTGTGTTATCATAATCGTAAATATCCTGATTTCTATATTATGTTAATTGTAATTTTTATAAAATACTACATACAAGAGAGGTGCGAACATGGAATTATATCAGCTCAGGCAGTTTCAGGCTGCCGCCAGACACAAGAATATGACCCGTGCTGCCAGTGAACTGTGCATAGCACAGCCGGCATTAAGCAAGACAATCCATAAGCTTGAAGAAGAATTTGGCGCACAGCTTTTTATCCGTAATAAAAAAGGGCTCGAATGTACCCGTCAGGGAGAAATTCTGCTTGAATATGCAGACAGAATACTGGCTCTTTCAGAAGATGCTGCGCGTGCTGTCAGTGAAAGTCTTGGCGATGCAGGAGAAATAAGGCTCTGTCTCCGCTCAAGTGCAGTTCTTGTCAGCAATGTACTTAAAGATTTTATCCATGAGCACCCTCATGTCAGCTTTTCAATATCTTCTGAACCAAAAGGGTGTGACCTACTGATTGACTCTGTCTCATCAGCTTATGATATTCCAGACAATGCACATCTTCTTATGACGGAAGAAATCTGCCTTGCCGTTTCATCATCACATCCACTTGCCCATACCGGACACATATCAGTAGAACAGATGATGAATGAGAAATTCATTGACCTTGCAGATACTCCATCTTATGCCGGAGTGTTCAATTCAATATTCAGCAAATGTAAAAAAACTCCTCAGATAGCCTACTCATGCAATGATTACATATTACAGGGCAAACTCATAAGCCTGGGTCTTGGAGTATCATTTGTTGCCTCTGTAACATGGACAAGCAGCAGCCTTCCTGAAAACATAAGCCTGCTGCATATAGATGACTGTCCACATTTCAGAAGTATTTATTATCAGCCGCTTGGCTCATTCTGCTCAGAAAATCAGCGAATCTTCGAGCACCAGCTTGAAGAATATTTCAAAAATTTGAATAATTAATGCACCTCTAATGGTGTGTCTTCACCGGCTGCAAACTGCACAACACTCTTAACTGAAGACTCAACCATATCAGACACAGCCTGATCTGTGAAAAATGCAACATGAGGTGTGACAATAGTATTCTGGAAAGACTTAAGTATGATGTAATCGTGATTAACAACAAGGTCATCATACTTACGGTCTGTACGGATAAATTCATCCTCACCCTCACAGCAGTCAGTTCCAACTGAACCAATCTTGCCACTCTCAACAGCCTCAATCAGATCCTTTGTATCAACAAGCGCGCCCCTTGCCGCATTTATAAGGATAACGCCATCCTTCATCTTTGCAATTGAATCTTTATTAATCATATGATATGTCTCATCACTTAAGAAAGTATGAAGCGAGATAATATCTGCTCTGGCATACAATTCATCAAGAGTTACATACTCAACATTTTCAAGGTCTTTTGCAGGGTATGGGTCATACGCAATAATCTTACATCCAAATCCTGAAAGATTCTTAATTACTGCCTTTCCAATTCTTCCTGTTCCGATAATACCTACTGTCATATTCTGCATTTCACGTCCACATATAGGACCAAGTGAATAATCTGCTGTGTGTGAACGCATCATTACATACAAAGCCTTGCGGATACACATAAGCATAAGCATTACTGTATAATTGGCAACTGAATATGGCGAATATCCGCTGTGTGCAACACGGATTCCAAGGCGCTTTGCTGCCTCAAGGTCAACACTGTTATATCCGATTGTCCTGAAACCGATGTACTTTACACCCTCTGCTGCAAGCTTTTCAAGAACAGGTGCTGACAAGTCACACATGCCATCGCACACCGACATAGCCTCACAGCCTTTGACACTTTCTATATCATCTGCTGTAAATCCGCTCCTATTAATCTGTAATTCCACCTTGTATACATTTGCAAATGTATCAAAATACTGTTTTTCATCTTGACGAACGCTGAATGCTGCTATCTTCATAACTTTTCACTCCTCCTACTTAATCCACTCATATGTAAGTTTTCCAAGAATTTCGATTCCCTTAACAATCTGCTCATCAGAAGGTGTCGAATAATTAAGTCTGAATCCATTAGACTTCTGGCTCTCATCTGCTAAGAACGCTGCTCCCGGAACTGAGAGAACACCTCTGTTAATAGCCTCCCTTACAAATGGTGCAGAATCCATTCCCTCTGGCAAGAATGCCATTACGAAAAGTCCGCCCTCAGGGTGACCGAATGTTACTGAAGGATGGAATTCCTTCTTCATGCACTCCATCATGAGATTACATTTGTGCTCATACACCTTTCTTGAATCCTCAAGATGTTTGTCGAAATCATAGTTATTAATATATTCATTACAAATGTACTGGAAAAGTACAGTTGAATGTACATCTGTGCACTGCTTTGCAACTGTAAGCGGTCCTGTGAGCGACTTGTTAAATACAAGAAAACCAAGACGGAATGCAGGTGCCATTACCTTTGAGAAGCTTCCTGCATATATAACCCTGCCCTCTGTATCCATCGACTTGATAGTTGGCACATTTTCACCTGCAAATCTTAATTCACCGTAAGGATTGTCCTCTAATATTGCGATATCATATTTGCAACAAAGCTCATACACTTTTTTTCTCTTCTCAAGAGAAGTTGTAATTCCTGTAGGATTCTGAAAAGATGGAATTGTGTATAAAAGCTTTGCATCAGGATTAGCCTTTAAAGCCTCCTCAAGCGCATTTATATTCATTCCGTCCTGCTCCATTGGGATTCCTACAAGCTTTGCACCGTAAGAACGGAATGTATTAAGGCAGCCTACAAATGCAGGCTCTTCAGTAAGCACAACGTCTCCTTCATTAACAAGTGCCTTAGTTGTAAGGTCCGCACACTGCTGTCCGCCTGACACTATGAAAAGCTCATTATTCTCAAAATCAAAGCCTTCCTTCTTCTCAAGATATTTCTTCATAGTATCACGCAGAGGTGTATAACCTTCACTCAGTCCATACTGTAATAAAGAAACAGGATTCTCGCTAAGTCCCTTTGCTGCTATCTCTTCTATCTCCCTGCATGGGAATGTCTCTGCTGACGGATTGCCACCACCAAAAGATATAATATCCTTGCTTGCTCCTAACTTAAAAAGTTCTCGTATCATCGAACCATGAACACCTGATAAACGATTAGAAATCTCGTATTCCATATATATTTCCTCCTTCAAATACTTGCTAATGCAAAAAAAGAGCCAGAATCCCCTAAAGACTTCCGGCTCCTTTGCCCTTGATAAATGTATCATACCCCCATGTGTCATTCCTGTAAAATACATGTTAGTTATAAAATCATAAATCATAGCAATGATTATTATTTATATTTTTTATATACTTGTTTGTTATATATTGTTATGATATAATTTTTAGTGCTACCCCTCCTATACCTGGTAGAGAAAGGAGGCGTATTATATGGACATGTTTATGTCTCTAATTATCACTATTATGGCTGAGATAGTTTCATACTATATCTGCAAATGGCTGGATAGAGATAATCACAGGTAGCCAGCCTGGGGACTAAGCCACCCTTCCACAACGGCATAGAAAACCCCACGAGCCACCAACTCGTGGGGTTTTCGTTCATTATATGAACATGTTTGTCTTCCAATGACATTGTATCACATGCCATCAGACATTACAAGTATATTGTTTTTCTTTTCAAATATTACAAAATTATCAGACAACTTTTCACTTATCCCCACACAGTCTCACCATTAATATAATCAGTCATAAAATATACAATCTTATTCCAAAGCTCATACTCTACAATATGTCTTGTTTCTTTAATTATCCTGAGACATTTTTTAATTACATCGGATGAATCACCCTCTGTAAGTTCTAACAACTTTTTATATGTATTATACCCCTCATTTTTCTCTTTCTCTGTCCATCTTACTTCCTCGGCATCCTCTATTTTATTAAGAAAAATATACATAAATACCGGCATGTCTTTTTCCTGTCTCCATTCCATACATTTATCCTCCATAGAATATGTCATCCTTCCACTGCCATCATAATAATTATCAATCCAAAAAAAGTAATACAAAAATACATTAGCATTACATACATATGATCACCTCTTTATTAAAAACACTATCATATTCACTTTAAATCAACTTTAAATTGTATTTTAAGTCTCTCTGTGCTACTATTTAAGCATAAGAGGTAAACCTAACTTTAGGTCAACCCAATAACAGTGAACATTTTGTGAATTTTATTATCACATTTGTAAAAAACTAATATCAGGTAAGCATAGCTTACAGAAAGCAGGTGTGTTATGTACACAATAGGACAGGTTTCAGAAATGTTTAATCTTCCCGTTTCAACATTAAGATATTATGATAAAGAAGGATTATTCCCTTTTATGCAGCGTGCTTCTGGAATAAGACAGTTCTCTGACACTGAAATTGCTGCTCTTAAGCTTATTGAATGTCTCAAAAAATCAGGTCTTGAAATCCGCGACATCAAGCAGTTTATGGAATGGTGTCAGGAAGGCAGCAGAACTTACGAACTCAGAAAACAGCTTTTTGAGAGACAGAAAGCTGCTGTTGAGAAAGAGATGGAGAAGATGCAGGAAACTCTTGATATGCTTACTTTCAAGTGCTTCTATTACGAGCAGGCTATCAAGGACGGCAACGAGGACGGAATACATTCAATGCTTCCAGACAAGCTCCCCGCCAATATTCAGGCTGCCTACGACAACTCACACAAATAATTATTATTTGCTTATTATATTTAACACAAAATATGGAGGCTAATATATGTTCAAATCTTTAGAAGTTAAATATCCTAAGTTTTATCAGGTATTCAGATTCATTATAGTTATAATTGCTTCCGTGCTGTACGCATGGAATTTAAGATGCTTTGCCAAAGTCGCAGACCTGCTGCCAGGAGGCTTTTCAGGAGTCTCCCTGTTATTTCAGGCAATCGGACTACGTTTTTTTTATATCAGCATCCCATTTACAATATTCAATGTGGCACTTAACATTTTCCCCGCCTACATTGCATACCGATACATCGGCAAGAAGTTTACCATCTACTCAATCGTAGTAATTATACTTTCCAGTGTGCTTGTTGATATCCTTCCTCCATACATTTTTACAGAAGATATCCTGCTTATAAGCGTATTTGGCGGAATTATCAACGGATTTGCAATAAGCCTGTGCCTCAATGTCGGCACTACCACAGGTGGAACTGATTTCATAAGCATTTATTTTTCTCATATTAAAGGAATAGACACATGGAACTATATTCTTCTTGGTAATGTTGTGATTCTGCTCATCGCAGGCGGACTGTTTGGCTGGTCAATCGCACTCTACTCAATAATATACCAGTTCTGTAGCACTCAGGTAATCCAGTTCATGTACAAACGCTACCAGAAGATGACATTATTCATCATTTCTGACAAATCCGAAGAAATCTATCACGCCATAAAGAATACAACCAACCACGACGCCACGCTTTTCAAGGGAATCGGCTGCTACGAGGAAAAAGAGCGCACGCTCATATACTCCGTAATCAACTCCGAAGCGAAACGTGAGCTTATCACATTGATACGCTCAATTGACAAGCACGCATTTATAAATGTGGTAAAAACCGAAGAGCTTGACGGCAGATTTAACGATATTCCACATGATTAATCAGTACACAGAATATTCGCACTCATACCATATTTTAGTCAAATTTCTCCAATAAACTATAGACAATCAATTAACATACACTAAAGAAATGGAGAGATGACTATGATTAAATTAAATAAAATCAAAAGGAATTGCGTAGCCGCAGTTATTTTTACTATGTGTCTTATGACTGCTGGCTGTGCCAGAAATTCAACTTCAACTACTACTGCATCAGGCGGTGAGACTACCATCACTTCAGGCATTACTAAAGAAGACACAGATGTAACACACGCAGATGATGCTGAGAATTACAGAGTCTCCATTACAGGTGATTTCACTGTGACATCTGATACATCAGATGGAGTTACACAGTCAGGTTCTGTATACACAATCACAAAGGCTGGTGAATATACAGTAGCCGGTCTTTTATCAGAAGGACAGCTTATCGTTGACGCAGGTGATGAGAACGAGGTTACTATCGTATTGAACGGAACATCTATCACATGCTCAAGTGGTTCACCTATATACGTTAAAAATGCTTCCGAAGTCAAGATTAAATCAGAAGAGAACTCATTTAACGAAGTAATTGACAATCGTACCGAAACTACAGAAGATTCTTCTGATGACGCTGGCAACGCAGCAATCTATGCAACATGCGATTTAAAACTCGTCGGCAAAGGAGCCTTAGTTGTAACAGGTAATTACAATAATGGTATCCAAAACAAGGATGATCTTTCTATTAAAAATGTGATTGTTAAAGTTACTGCTGTGAACAACGCAGTCAAAGGCAACGATACCGTTGATATTAAATCTGGAAATATAATTGCAATCTCTGCTAAAGGAGATGGCATCAAGACTTCTAACAGCAGCCTTTCTAACAAGGGCAACCAGAAGGGAATCGTTACAATTACTGGTGGTAACATTGATATATATGCAGCCTGTGACGGTATAGACGCATCTTACGGGGTAGATATATCAGGTGACGGTAACTTAAACATTTATACAGATACTTACTCTGAATATAGTGAAGAAGTTACTTCGTCAGGCAGTTCTTCAGGTACATCTGCCAGTCGTAACAGTTCTGCTAACAAGACTGCTTCTGCCAATACTGTTTCTTATGTGGCAGCTTCTGACACTATCGCCAACGCACCTGGCGGCTTTGGTGGTGGCAACATGGGTAGCGGCAATGCTCCAGATATGAGTAACGGCAACGCTCCCAATATGAACGGCAGCTCTGATAGAAATAAGACCGGTGGCAACCGTCCAGGAATGCCTGGTGACTTTAATGAATCCGGTAATTCTTCTGGACAGTCCTACTCAACTAAGGGTATTAAAGCTGAAAGCGAAATAAATATTTCAGGCTTTACAATTAACATATGTTCAACAGATGATGGTATCCATGCCAACTCTGACTCAGGTGTACTTGAAACCGGTGAGGACGGCAAAGGAACTATTGTTATCAACGGCGGTTCAATTACAATTTCTTCTGGCGATGACGGCATGCACGCTGACAAACAGCTTGATGTCAATGACGGTTACATTAATGTAGTAACTTCATATGAAGGACTTGAGGCTATGACTATCAACTTAAATGGCGGCAAGATATATGTATACGCTACTGATGATGGCATTAATGCCTGCACAGGTGATGGAAAGACTTCTCCAATTGTCAATGTAACTGGTGGATATATAGATGTCACAACTACGTCTGGTGATACTGATGGTATTGATTCTAATGGAAATTACGTACAGACCGGTGGATTTGTATTAGTCAAGGGCGGCAGTTCATCTGGAAATGTATCAGGATCAATTGATGTAGATGGTACCGTAACGATAACTGGTGGAACATGCATTGCTCTCGGTGGTGTATGCGAAACGCCTGTAAACTCTGCTAATGCTTATGTATTAAGTTCAGTATCCTTCAGCTCTGGAAGCTATTCACTTAAAGATGCTTCCGGCAACGAAGTAATAAGCTTCACTGTTGATGGTTCATTTAGCAACGGCTGGATATGCTCTGACACTCTTACAACCGGCACAAGCTACACACTTTACCGTGGTTCAGACTCTATTGCAGACTGGACTCAGGAATCTGGAACAATGGGAGCTTCTGGCACTGGCGGCTTCGGCGGCGGTAACATGGGCGGCATGGGCGGTCAGAATGGTGGTAATGCGCCTGATATGAATGGGCAGAACGGCGGCTTCGGCGGTGGCAGACGATAAGATACTTCACATTTACTCTCCTTATTTTCTTAAAACAGTCACTGGATTTTGATATGCCCCCTGTCTACTTGACATGGGGCATATCATTTTTCTGGTGGCTGTTTTCATATATCTCCCTATATCCCGCATAGCATAAATTCCTAATAAACCTACCAAATCATTATCCACCAGGTCAAGTCCAAATTTGTGTGTAAATTCATCTTTCAGTTATGTGGTTTTATCTACG
>OHTA01001544.1_pt1 | contig 11466 bp, 10 predicted proteins | sample 1578851 | NCBI WGS metagenome assembly OHTA01 (sample SAMEA3879578, study PRJEB24766) | human gut metagenome | biome: human-associated habitat; feature: feces | place: USA | collected 1985/1987 | reverse complement strand
ACGAGACACGGCAAAATAACCTCCAATCGGCTACCGTGTCCCTGCAAGTCGTCATCGGTTTGTGCAAACGCAAAGAAACCGCGATCAGGCCGCACCCGATAAATTTTCCAATTCTACGCATAACCGTTTCCTCACTGAACGAAAGTAAGGAACATGGCAAGCGCAACAATTCCCACCATCAGCAGCAGCCAAAAAACGCTGATTGCAGTTGATACAATATTGATAATGCTGCGGCTTTCCTTGCTCCGCACACATACCACCGAAAGAATCAGGCCCAGCAGGACAAAAACGATATTGGCTCCGGCCCAAGCGGTTCGGACTCCATCCGACAGCGAAAGATGCAGAAGCGATGGGGCAAGAGCCGCCAGCGGTAGGATGCTCACAATGAGCGCAGCGATACTAACTGATTGAAGTTTTTTCTTTTCCATAGTTTTACCTCATTTCTTTTTTCCCAAATTGGGTGACAGCCAGCGCGAAAAACAGGCCAAACACTACAATCGCGCACGGCAGGAACGGAAACACCGAAAAAGCGGCGTCGGAAGTTTCTGCTGTAAAATCATGGAGAGAGCAGGAAACGAGATAACCGCTGTAACAGTACGGGTAGGCGATCCACAGCGGCGTATTCGCAACCAATACACCGGGAATCACAAGCAGCAGATTTAATCCCACAGAAAGAAGCGGCTTTTCAAACAGCACAGTGATGGCCCACATAGCCGCAATGCACGGCAGCATAGTCAGAAACAGCCCCAAGCACCATTTCAGAAGATATAGGATCGGCAGGGTTTCTGTTACTCCCATTGTCTGTGTCGCAATCAGCCCAGCGATTACAAATACGACAAGAAACACCACCATCTCCATAAACAGATAAAAGGTAAGCACACAGAATTTGGCAATGGATAATGCGCAGCGGCTGACCGGCAGCGCCAGCATTTTCAGAATCCCGTTATTTCCTGTTTCTCGTCCTGCGATCATCACGCAAACCACGATCATGCTGAATGGAAGCAGATAGTAGGCGTAAACAAGCGCACTTTGAATAAACATGGCAGGCCACGCATTGGTGTATTCCGGTGTAAAGTAGTTGCTCAAATTCGCAACCCCGGAAACCACCACCAATAAAGGTGCAATGAAAATCAGGGGTACGATTTTGGAGCGTTTTACTTTCATAAACTCGATTTTGAGTAAATCCAAAAAGCTCATTTCTTATTATCCCTCCTTACTCGTAGCGTCTGTACTTCGCCAGCCACAAGCCCACAGCAAGGAACAACAGTGTTTCCACCAAAGCGACAAGGGCAACCGTCGAATCAGGCTGGGCGCTCATGGCTACTGCTGGTTTCAGAATAATCACAAAAGGATGCACCAGCAAAAGCGCCAGCCCCGAATTTGCAAGGGCCATACCACTCAGAAAACCGGCAACACCAATTCCAAGCGGCACCCACATATTTTCAAAGCGCGAGGAAATCAGCAGCATAAACGACAGTACCGGCATGGATGTGAGAAAAGAGTATCCGGCAAAGCGTACCAGCGTACCCATCTCAAACGCTCCGTCTGACAAGTCCATCATTCCGATCTGTGCAAGTGCCAGGTTTTGCAGCACGATAGCAACCAAAAACATGACCGTCAGAATCAGAAATTTACACAGATACATGGCCGGGACGCTGACGGGAAGCATATACATCTTCTTTACGGCACTTCCCTTAAATTCCATGTTGTAGATCATGCACGTAGCAACCACGATACCGAACAGATTCAGCACCATAATCATGCCGTAGAGCTGGGTCAACAAAACATCCATCGGGGCCAGCGGCAGATTCAGAAGTGTGTCTTTCCGCATAATGAAATTGACAAATGCGTAGGCGGCTCCCAAGACACCAACGGCCAGCAGCACGGGAATCACGCCGGTTCGCTTTTCTTTCCGAAGTTCGATTGCCAGCGTTTTCATAATTTTGCCCTCTGCTTTCTGTCCATGTTATCTTTCTCAACCATAGAAAGGAACACATCTTCCAGATTGTCCGCAGCGAAGCCGGATTGTAGGGCGTATTGACGCAGATCATTCATGCTTCCCTCAAACAGCAGCCGCCCGTGGTTGAGAATCCCAATGTCATCTGCAATCAATTCGATTTCAGACAGCATATGGGACGAGATCAGCACCGTGCAGTCGTAAAGGTTGGGCAAGGATTTTACCAGATTGCGGATTTCGTGGATACCAGACGGGTCAAGACCGTTTGTGGGTTCGTCCAGAATCAGAATCGGCGGACGCCCCAAGAGGGCCCCGGCAAGGCCCAAGCGTTGCTTCATTCCCAGCGAATACTGTTTTGCCAGCCGGTCGCCAAACTCGGTCAGCCCTACCAGTTCCAGAGCATCTTCCACATCCGCTTTCGGCAGTCCCAAAATGCGGCGGATAATGTCAAGATTTTCCCGCCCGGTGAGATTCGCGTAGAAAGACGGCGCTTCGATGAAAGAACCGATCTCTTTGAGAATGGCAATCCGATCCTGCGGAAACTGTTTCCCATCAATGGTAAAGCTGCCTTTTGTGGGGTCGGTCAACCCCAACAGCATTTTCATGGTAGTGGATTTGCCTGCCCCGTTCGGGCCAAGAAAACCATAAATGCTGCCCTTGCGAATATGAAGCGAAACATGATTGACCGAAGTGAAGTTCTTATATTTCTTGGTCAACTGTTCCGTTGTAATGATATAGTCCATAGAAACATCTCCTTTCGATGCTTCTATGGTACAACTTCAACCTGACATCTACATTCTCCCGTCCTTACTTTTACCTTACTTTTCAAGGAACAAGAACGCAGAATGGACAGCCCATGATATAATAGAAACAAATAAAATCAGATTGGAGAAACTGCTATGGATAATTCCTTTTTACATACTAAAAGGCTCCTGTTGGTAGATGATGAACAGGAACTATTGAAAATGGTTTCAGATATATTGAAAGATGCAGGATTTGAAACTGTCCTTACCGCAATGACGGTCAAAGAAGCTATTTTGACCGCAAAAGAGGAAACTCCCGATTTAATTGTTTTGGATGTCATGCTGCCGGATGGGGATGGCTTTTCTCTGATGCAGCATTTCCGCACTTTTACCAATGTGCCGATCATTTTCTTAACAGCAAAGGACGAAGCAGCAGACAAATTATCAGGATTGGGGCTTGGTGCAGATGACTACATTTCTAAGCCCTTTATGCCGCAGGAACTGTTACTGCGTATCTATGCGGTACTGCGGCGGACCTACAAAGAGGATTCACCGCTGCTTGTTTTGGATGGATGTACGATTGATTTCAGCCGGGCCGAAGTCCATAAGGGCAGCGAAATTATCTCCCTGACAGCCAAAGAACATACTTTACTTGAAACGCTTGCCCGTAATGCTGGAAAGATTGTTACCGTAGATGCGCTTTGTGAAGCCCTCTGGGGGGATAATCCTTTTGGCTACGAAAACAGCCTCAATGCTCATGTCCGGCGCGTCCGGGAAAAGATTGAAACCGATCCATCAAAACCCGTGTCCCTAATAACCATTAAAGGATTAGGCTATAAGCTGATAGCAAGGAAGTGATGTCATGAAATCATTCGGAAGTTATATATCTAAATATCTTGTGTCGTTCGTTGCCTTTATTCTGATATTGCTTTTTCTTAATGCAGTAGTATTCGGTCTGACTTTTCAAAAGATTGTGACCGAGGATTATGGCGATTCATCCCCGCAATCCATGTTGGAAATGACTGCTACCGCCGCTACGCCGGAACAATTATCGGATGAGGCGGTGCAAATGCTCCGACAGAATCATATTTGGGCGATCTACTTGAATACAGATGGTCAATGTTATTGGTCGGTTGATTTGCCGGACAATGTGCCGAAAAATTACACAATTCAAGATGTCGCACTATTTTCAAAAGGGTATATTGAGGATTACCCGGTTTTTATTTGGAACACCGATGATGGGTTGTTGGTGCTGGGCTATCCCACAGACAGCTACACAAAACTCACCAGCAATTACTATTCCATTGCAGCACTTCAACGACTCCCCATCTTTGTGCTGGGGATGCTTGGCTTGGATTTGCTGTGCCTCTTTTCAGCCTATTACTTTTCCAAACGCAGAATCATTCACAATACCGAACCAATTGTGTCCGCTGTGGAAACTTTGGCAGACGGAAAGCCAGTTTCACTTCATATCAGCGGAGAACTATCGGAAATTGCAAGCAGTGTAAACAAAGCTTCTTCCATTTTGAATAGGCAAAATGAAGCGCGGGCGAACTGGATCAGCGGCGTTTCCCATGACATCCGCACACCTCTCTCCATGATTATGGGGTATGCGGGCCGTATTGCAGAAAGTAAAGCTGCCAGCAAGAGCATCCGTGAACAGGCGGAAATAGTACGGAAGCAAAGTGTAAAAATCAAAGAGCTGGTGCAGGATTTGAATTTAGTATCGCAGTTGGAATATGAGATGCAGCCGCTTCATAAAGAGATGGTTCGCTTATCCAAACTACTGCGATCCTATGTAGCAGACCTGTTGAATACAGGAATTTCCGATAGCTACAACATCGGAATTAAGATCACTCCTGACGCCGAAAATGCTGTGTTGGAATGTGATGCCAGATTGATTTCGCGGGCTGTAAACAACCTTGTCCAGAACAGCATGAAACACAACCCACAGGGCTGTGAAGTCTGCCTTTCGCTTACAACATCGCAAAACCATCTTATCTTGGCGGTTACGGATAACGGAACAGGTCTGTCTGCTGAAAAGCTGCAAGAGCTGGAAGAAAAACCGCATTATATGGAAAGCACAGATGAACGGCTTGATTTAAGACATGGGCTTGGATTGCTGATTGTCCAACAAGTCGCCATAGCTCATAACGGCAATTTCAAACTTACTAATGTTTTCCCGAAAGGGTGTGAAGCCACTTTAATATTCCCGTATATCGGATAAACAGGCAAGTACAAATCTATAAGAAAACGCCAGATGCAGAGGTGATACGCCCCTGGATCTGGCGTTTTCTTAATAAGCGCACTTCAAATCGGTATAACCTTCTTATTAACACTGACAAAAAACAGGCGCATCAAATGAAATTTTATCAAAAATATTTTACAAGCTGCTTTAATCCACGGCGGATACTGTCTCGGACACGGCTTTGGTCTACACCTTCTACTTCGGCAATTTCATTTACCGTCATTCCCAGGTAGTATCTGGCATAAATCCTCTTTGCCTGTTTCTCCGGCAGCTTCATCACAGCGGCATAGACCTGCTCCTGAAACTGTTTTTCCTCCAGAACCATCTCCGGTGTCTGCGGCTTCAACAGCACCGCATTTTCAATGCCATTCTCGCAATCCAGAGAATACTGTGCTTTATAACGATACATCTTTCGCTCATACGCAGTCTCCGCACGTTCAGCTGCTCGAATAGTCTCCATTACTTCCTCTGTCACATCTACAAAAAAGTCTGTTGTATAAACATCAGGATAAAGTTCCCGAAGGTTAATTTTCTTCATTATGTACCTCCATTTCGATTCACGGGTGATTGACGGGTGAATCGAATGGAGGCGGAGACCGACACCGGCAGACAACCGGGTCATCTCCGAAAAAATGGCAACAAAAAACGCCAGATTTCCGTGAGGGAAAACTGGCGCGCCAAGAACAGCCATTATTATACTGAATTACATGGAACGATAATGCCGATGCAATGTTATACTTGCCCGGAGGAGGAGCAATGCTTTTTTTAACTGATGTAGATCATGTGAGCTTTGAAAAAGCAAACGAGACACGGCAAAATAACCTCCAATCGGCTACCGTGTCCCTGCAAGTCGTCATTGGTTTGTGTAGACGCAAAGAAACGGCGGCTCTGATTTTCTCAAAGCCACCGTTGCAAAGTGCATAACAATATAGTCGCTGTACGATGGCTTTTTTTCTTTTGCCATCGTGCGGCAACTTTTTCACTTTTCTTTTATCTTAACAGGCAATCCTCACAGAAATGTCACGGACATACTCCATTTCGACAAAATAACAAGCTGAAATCTCACCAATCTGTGAGATTTCAAATTTTTTGAGGAAAGCCGAGAGGAAATGCCTCCTCCCGGCTTTCAATAGGTTTATGATTATCTATTGTAGCAATCTCTGTCGTTACTCCGAAGTCCTCAGCCGCTCCACCACAGTTCCCTTGTTAAAGAAGTGGAGAACGATCAGCGGAATAACCGCAGCCAGCAGCAGATAAAGCACACCAATGACCAGAACCGGAACCAATGTAATATTCAGAGTAAAGAACCACATGGAAGGGCCATTCAATGCGCTCTTTAGCACTGTGACTGCCAGGATCGCTGCGACTGCTCCGCCGATAATGTCCGCACCTACGGCATAGTAGATGCCCTCATAGACCGTCAAGCGGCGAAGCTGCTTGCCGGTCATACCGATGCTCTGCATGGTAGCAAACTCATGGCGGCGGGTGATGATGTTGGTAATAATCATGTTGGCAAAGTTAATCAGTCCTGCAAAGGCCATGATGCAACCAATCAGACCGCCGATAACCAGGATCATGCTGCGGACCGAATCAAGCTGCTCTTTCAACAGCTTGGTGGAAGTATAGGCAACCGAAGTATTTTCACTCACATAGCTGCTCAAAAATTCTTCCATCTGCGGCTGCAAGGCTTCATCCACATTGAATCCATAAGTCAGCAGCGTGGGAGCGTCATAGATTTCCTTAAATACAGTGTCCGGCAGATACACAAAAGGAGCATCAGCGGCGATGTGCGCCTGGGCGGTGGTGCCTGTCGGCGTTTCGGTTTCCGTTCCCACGAGGATCGCTTTTGCAAGGATAGTGCTGGTTTTGACCAGTTCCCCATCCTTGTAGAAGGAAATGCTCTCTCCAACCTGTAACTGATCGGTCAGCGGAGTGTTCCTTGGTTCCTCTGTCAGTTTGTCCATGGGGCAGCCAATAATGACATATTCTCCGGTAGCCATTTTCTGCGTTAAGGTTTCGGCATCTTTTTCGCCTTCAAAAATACGCATATCAGCCCAGAAATTTTCGGAGGCCCCCATCACATTGCCAAAATAGCGCCTTTCGGTATCAGAACTTGTGTACAGGCTATATCCCTGATAGCTTTGATTTACGACGCCTTCTTCCTCATGAAACAGCTCTATGCCGCTTAAATCTTCAAACCCATAGTCAACCAATACATTTCTATCGTCTTTTGTATTTCGGTAAAGATAGCGTTCATCCTCAACTCCGGGCTGTCCGGCAATCAGATCCACCGCCTGTTGTGAGAGCGTATCTTTATGGTGCTGAACGCTTTCCATTACATTAAATGCGGCTGAGTTATAGACATTAAAATCTGTTCTGGTGACACGGTTGACCCACTTTTCTTCATCAAGGCTTTGCGTCACAATGATGATAGAGTTAAACAGGACGATGCACAGAAGCAGGGAAATAATGATGAACGCTGAACGCCGACGATTGCGGCCCAGGTTGGAAAAGGCCATACGGGACAGCTTTACCCCATTGGTTCGCTTGGCACTTCTCTTTTTATAGGCGTTCTGCTCGGTGTAGCGAATCGCCTCCAGAGGAGAAATCTTTGCCGCCTTTTTTGCAGGCTTCCTGGTGCTGATAAACACGGTCAGGATTGTAAAGAGAGCGGCGATAACAAAAATTAGCGGCGAGGTCGATACGGATGTACCCACCATAGAGTATTCAAGGTTAATGATCTCTGTCACGATAGGAAGCAGCACCCAACCGGCAAAGAAACCGGCGATCAGACCAATAGGCAGTCCAATCAGCGTGAGCCAGACCGCCTGACGGTTCACAATGCCCTTGATCTGCCGTGTGGAAGTGCCAATCGTCCGCAGCAGGCCGTATTGACGAACATCCTGCATCACAGAAATATCAAAGATATTGTAGATCAGCAGGTATCCGCACACGACAAACATCAGGATAAATACAACAGCAAACACGATGGACTCTGATGAAGTCAATCCCTGGGACATTTGATTTTCAGAGGCGAGAATGAAATTGTCTGCGCCCATATCCTCTGGATTGCCGCCAATGGAGTAAACGAACTCATTCAACTGCTGCTGAACATTTGCTTTATTCTTCAGCACGACATCGGAAAAAGTAACGCCGGACATTTCATGGTCTACCGCATAAGTGTTCTGGACCACATCGGGGTTTTCCTTTATAAACTGCTCTGAAACAGTCGCAACGCTCACAGAGTCATTGCTTGCTTCCCACCAGCCGGAAAGCACCATATCATAATGATAAGTTTTCCCCCGCAGTTCAAATTCCAGCGGAACCGCTGCGCCAATCTTTGGTTCTACACCCAGCGCCTTCAGCGCCAAATCCGTGGTGGCGATCTCATTCGCTTTCTCCGGTGCAGCTCCGTGAGTAGGCACACAGAAGGTCAGCTCCTGCTGCACACTGTCCGCATAATTGATCTCAATGGAATGGCTGGAAGTATTGCTTGCATAGCCAATGATGCGCCGGTGACCTGCCTGCTCCACAAAATCGCTGTTTACAAGCTGCTCGTACTGTTCCTCCGTCATATATCCTAAAGTGCCATCCGCCTTGCTGCCTTTCTGCATTTGCAGAGAGAGCTGGATGGAGGACGCCATATTGAACGCCAGGGAAGTGATAGAGGTAAATAGGAAAGCAGTCAGGATAATTGCCAGCAGCGCAGCCAGATTGCGGACCTTATTCTTCTTGAAATAGCGTTTGGATAGCTTGGTAATCACTTTGGAATTATTGTTGCCAAATAGAATGTCATTCATCTTGTCCCCCCCTTTGCTTTTATTCATTTACCCGAAGCCGTTCTACAACACTTCGATTGTTAAAGAGCCGGAGTGCGACAACGGGAACAATAAATGCCAGTACCAAAAAGAGAACCAGCATAATCAGTGCAGGCAGCAAGGTCATCTGGAATGTCATCATGATACTGCTTGGGCTGATTTCTACAAAAGCCCTTACCAATGTCATGCCAAGCACACCAGCAGCCAGCGTACCGACAATCCCGGCCAGCAGCACATAGGAGAAACTTTCAGAAATCATCATCTTTCGGAGCTGCTGGTTCGTCATACCGATACTCTGCATGGTGGCAAACTCGTGCCGGCGGGTAATGATGTTTGTCATAACCAGATTGATGAAGTTGATTAGTCCCACCAGGGCAAACACATCGCCGATCACTCCGCCGATCAGAAGAACGACATTTTTAACACCAGAAACAGTTGCTTTCATCGTCAGGATAGAGGTATAGGCAACATCTGTATCCTGCGCCAGATAGCTTTCCATCTCCTGCTGGTACTGTTCCTCTACATCAAATAAAAAACCGTACAAGGTAGGAGTTTCATAAATCTCCTTGAATTTGTTTTCAGCCATAAAAATTTTAGGACCTTCTATTATTTGTGCAATATTTGAACCGCCGCCAGTCATAGTCATATCGCTATTAGTAGCTACGGCTTTTGCGATAATGGTAAACTCCTCGGTTGGAGTTCCATTTTCATAAAATTGAATGGTATCTCCAACTGATAATCCAAAATAAAAAGCGGACTCCGCCCCAGCAAAGTTACCATGATCGTCATATTCGCCCATTAAAATTACATTGTTACCATTCCAAAGTTTGTCTTTTAAGACAGATAAATCAGTTTCACCTTCGATAATGTCCAGCCGATTAAAGAAGTTTTCCGAAAAGCCAAATACATTTCCGAGTGGGTGGTTATCCGCAGTCAACCCAACAGTATGCCTATAATTTTCTGTTTGGTAAACACCTAAATTGAGGTGTTCCGGCAACATTCGCTGCTCCTTATTTGTGTTATCAACCACATAGGGAGTTCCCCAGTCACAAGAGATATGGTCATCTTCAAAAGTGTTCCGGTACAGGTAGACTTCATTTGTGACTCCAGGCTGTTCTTTGATTTCTTCTGTTGCCTTTTCTGGAACAGTGCTGTTATGCCCAAAGTCATTTCCAAACGCCGCCTGAATGCCTGGACTATATACTATAAAGTCACTTCGGGTCTGGTTTTCGATATAGGCATCTTCATCAAAGCTGCCGCTGAAGATAAACACCGAGTTCAAGAAGACAATGCTCAAAGTCAGGGAAATCACAATAAAGACTGTCCGGCGCTTATTGCGCTGAAGATTTGCCTTCGCCATGCGGGGAATAACTGACCCGGAAGCTGTCTTTTTTCGCTTTATGGAAACCGTGTCCTGCTCTACATAGCGGATAGCCTCGATAGGTGACACACGGGAGGCTTTCTTCACCGACTTTCTGGTGCTGATATAAACCGTGAGTCCTGAGAATAGGATCGCACCTGCGATAATACCCCAATATGGAAGTGTGCTGACCTCAATGTTTTTACCACTATAATCGGCAGCAAACATCTGGAGTGCCGCAGGCAGAATACTGCGTCCGAGCAGGATGCCAAAAAGCAGGCCAAATGGTGTTCCAATCAGGAACAGGTACAGCGCCTGCCGGTTGACCAAACGCTTGATCTGCTGGGAAGTAGTCCCCACCGTCCGTAGCAGGCCATACTGCCGAATATCGTTGGTAACTGCAATCTCGAATACATTGTAGATCAGCAGATACCCACAGAACATGAATAGGACGCCAAATACACCTGCTACCAGCCACATGATAGAGCCGCCGCTGTTGTTGGAAAGGAAAGTGTTGGGGGCTACACGGACATAATTCTCAGCACTTCTATCGTCTGGATTACCGCCAATGCTGCGGACAAACTCCGAGATGCGCTCCTTTACCATGGAGCTATCCCGCATGATCACATCAGCATCATAAATGCCACACCCCTCACGCCCTTGGGCAATTTCGTTCATCATCTCCGGATTTTCTTCCATGAAGGCTTTGGAAACAATGACTGATTCCGATTTTTCGTTTGGTGTGTCGTAAATACCGGATACGACCATATCAAAATGATAAACCTGATCACTTTGACGAACCTTCAATTCAACAGGAATTTCTGCCCCGATTTTTTCTTCGATGTTCAGATCCTTCAGTATATTGGCAGAAACCAAAACCTCATTTGCTTTTTGGGGTGCAGAGCCTGTGCGCGGCGTCAGCATCCGAATTTCCAACTGGTTCTGATCGGCATAATCGACCTCTGCAACACGCCGGTTTGTGTTGGTCATAATTTCGACTGGTATCCAGCAGCCCACCTTTTCAAACATGGAGTTTTCTTTTAACTGCTGGAATTGTTCTTCGGAAAGACCCTGTACCAGCGCATCCGCACCAGTGCCAATCATCTTTGCCATGTTGTATTCCAGTGTTCCCTTGGCGCCCATACCAATGGTCAGGACTGCCGTAAAGAGAAAGGTTGTCAGGGCAATCGCAATGACCGCAATCACATTCCGCATTTTGTTACTGCGAAAACTGCGGTTTGCCAGCTTTTTGATGACAGCCTTGTTGTTATTGCCAAATAGAATGTCATTCATAGTCGCGACCCCCTTTACTGAACGATCTTACCATCCTCGATCCGAAT
>OHTA01001541.1_pt1 | contig 11480 bp, 6 predicted proteins | sample 1578851 | NCBI WGS metagenome assembly OHTA01 (sample SAMEA3879578, study PRJEB24766) | human gut metagenome | biome: human-associated habitat; feature: feces | place: USA | collected 1985/1987 | reverse complement strand
CTTCTCTTTTTCGTCCGCGACTATGAGGATATAAATAGTATTCTTTCGTACCGTCTTTTTTCTTTATTTCAACCAAATCCGGAGCAAACATTATATCCCACTGCCCGTCTATAGCATAAGTAAATATAGGTCCTTCATCCCGCCAATCGGATAAATCCTCCACCGGAGCCGACCAAGCCCTTATATCCAATCCGCAATAACTATCACTCCTGACATCGTGAGAACCTATGATATAAACACGGTATTTACCGGGATTGTCTGGATCTTCAAAGACACGGGGTTCACCATCCGGCACGTGTTCCCATAAAGGGAGGTAAGGATTGCCTTGTGTATGGAATGAATGTTTCGGAGAGTTTGGTACAGTCTCTTTAGACGACTTGCCAAAGTTCTCCGGTGCAACTATCAAAAGAGCGGTTATGGCTACTATCAGCCATTTTTTATCGTTTCTGAAATTAAGTGTATTCATATTTAATCGACTATTTTCTTTTTACTTTCATACTATTTATTACTTTCACATATTCATTATTCTCTATATTTCATTACTTCATTGGTGGCTTCGGATCTAAGATGCTCGCCTACTTTCTTATTGAAAGTGATTTTGAATGAATAAGCATAGTCACATGGTTTATTCTTTGGGAATGATAATTTTAAGCCTTTGTCTGTTTTTGTCCATTTTATTTGTTCTTTTGAACCTAAAAGGCTCACGCTCAGAATCTCGGCATCAGCAATAGCCTCTTTATCCAAAGAGGTAATTAATAACTCGTTTTTATCCCAATTTAATGCAATGGCATAGAAGTCGTTCCCTTTCGTTGTAAAACGAATGTCACGTGCTGTATAGGCGGTTGCTTTATTGTCACTAAAAGTTCCTTTTGTAGGATTGGCATCACCTTCCCCGAATTTTTTCCAGCAGCGTGTTCCATAAATGGCATCTCCGTTTACCTCCAGCCATTTTCCGATAGAAAGTAAAATACTCTTCTGCTCTTCAGTAATAGTGCCATCGGCACGCGGGCCGATATTAAGCAATAAGTTCCCATTTTTGCTTACAATGTCAATCAAATCATGGACGATTTGTTCAGGTGTCTTATTTACCTCGCCATCAACATAAGCCCAGGATTTTTTTCCTACAGATGTGTCGGTTTGCCAGGGGAACTGCATCATCTTTCCGGATTTTCCACGTTCCATGTCCCAGACTTGGATATTGGTTGGGTAGCCCTGCTTGGTATTCACTACCACACCCTCTCCCCAATCAAGTGCATTGTTGTAATAATAGGCCATGAACTTATTGAAATAGGGCATCAGAACACAGTTGTTTACCGTCCAGTCAAACCATATCAGTTTAGGCTTATATTTATTGATCAGTTCATAGGTATGGGTGAGCCATTCACGGGCAAAATCATCTGTATATTTTTCATTTTTGTATCGTCTGCCATACAAAGAGAGGGTTGTGTCTTGTACATCGGAAGGAAAATCCATACCTCCATTGAAAAACCAGGCATTTTCAGCCTTATGTGTAGATAATCCGAATACGAAACCTTCTTTTTCCAGTTCTTTTTTCAATGCCCCGATTATGTCTTTCTTAGGCCCCATTTTCACAGAGTTCCATTCGTTGAGATCACTGTTATACATGGAAAAGCCATCATGATGTTCGGCGACGGGAACAACGTATTTTGCTCCGGACTTTTTAAATACTTCCACCCATTCTTTTACATTAAATTTTTCTGCTTTAAATAATGGGATAAAGTCTTTATAGCCGAACTTTTCTTGAGGGCCCCATGTTTCAATGTGGTGCTTATATACTTTGTGATCTTTCAAATACATATGACGGGCATACCATTCATTATTAAAAGCAGGAACCGAATAAGGCCCCCAATGTATAAATATGCCGAATTTGCCATCGACAAACCAGTCCGGAAACTTGTAGTTTTCTGCGATATTATCCCAATTAGGCTGAAAAACGTCTGTTCCTTTGGGTGATGCAACTGATTCGATGTTGCATGCCAGCTTTTTTATAGACTGGCAGGACAATAGTATTATTGCTGTTAATAGGAATATAAAGCTCTTTTTCATATCTGTCTCAAGTCTCTAATCATTATTGATAGGCGTAAATTTGAAGTTACTAAAACGGGCCTTACCGTTACCACAGGTAAATATGCCCGGTAGCATACTCATGAATCCACCGAGCGTATTATTGTTGAATCCGGATATTTCCATGCCCCAATCATCCTTCAGCCATGTCTTACCGTCCAAGCTATACGTACCCGACACTATGTGGTGGTCGTTCTTCAGACGAAGCCAGATGCGAGAAGTCTCTTTGTGTGAACCCCGTCTGGAAGTGCTTTCACGACGATAGGAGTAACGTGCCGTTGGACTGATGCCTGCCCCTACCATATATTTATTGTTGTACCATAATACTAATCCTGCTGTTGCATCACCCTCAAATTCTATCTCAACTTCAAGTTCATAGGCATGACATCCGCCCACAAACAATAGCGGAGAAGAATTGTGAGGTGAGTCCCCTTTACCTTGAATAGTTATGGTATTGGCATCAACAGAGTATCTGTCAGAAGAAAATTCCCTGTAGAAACGCCATTCCTTTCCGACACGGAACTCGCTCAAGTGTTGAAGCATACCGACTTGCCCCTGAGAGGTAATAGGCTTCTTTATTGGTTTATCGCAAGCGACTCCTTTTTTCAGACGAAGCCAACCATCATTCGTCCATTCAAGCGGTTCGATAAGAGTTTGGCGTCCAAGATTGAGGTAGCCTTTTTCATATGCATGATATACGATGTACCAATTGCCATCGGGCGTGTCAATCAGAGAACCATGCCCCTTGTTCCACCATTTTTCATCATTATCGGATGTGTGAACTACAGGATTGTATGGCGAATTCTCCCAAGGTCCATTGATAGATTTAGAACGGGCTAATACAGCCATGTGAGCGGTGGGAGGTCCAAGCGTACCACCTTCGGCACACATCAGATAATAATAACCGTTGATGTATCTCACCTTTGGAGCTTCCAGACCAAATCCGGTGGTAATCCATTCTTTGGGGAAGCGCCAACCGTCATAGACTTTTTCTACATTGCCTTTGATTGAAAGGCCATCATCCGCAAGTCTTACCCTGTGACCTCCACTCAAGAAAAGCCACCGCGTGCCATCTTCACCTGCAGCGTGTCCCGGATCAATATGTTTAACATTCAGGTTAACAGGCTCACTCCACGGACCGTAAGGAGAATCGGCCCAAACCACATAATTACCTCCCTTTGGCGCGCCGGCCACGGTGAAGTAGATGTAATATTTGTCACCATGCTTCAATATGTCAGGTGCCCAAACTGAACCTAAGTACTCCTTCAGTGCAAAGCTGATAGGTTCCCAATTCACAAGGTCTTTGGAGTGAAGTACCGTCAGACCGGGCATATAATCGAATGAAGAATGAGTCATGTAATAATCCGAACCGTCACGCATAATTGAGGGATCGGCATAATCACCCTGAAGAATAGGATTGAGATAGTATCCATTATGCTTTTGGGCGAAGCAGTCTCCACTAGTCGATATTGAAACACCGAACAACAATAATATAACTACGATATTCTTTATCATATAGCATTTTATATTTTGATTAAAAAATGTGCCTTATTTATCACTGATCCTGGAGGATAATACCACCCATGGCTTGAATGGTTACTTTAGCATAGCCATCCTTTCCTGCATTCTGAGTTTTGATTATAAAGGATGGGAAAAGATTCTCCTTCTTTTATGTAGGCTATCAAAAACTTTTAGAGGGTTTTCCCATATAGCTATAGTGACTATTATCAGGGTTGACTACGATCTTTTCGAGCACTAGCTCCGGGTCTATCATATATATTTTTATAGTATGCATACCAGCTTTGCAGCTCCCCATTGTTTCGTCTACCCATCGCATCCCGTCAAGAGTGTCCGAGCGCCTTTTTTTATCATATGCAGCCAGAGCAAATTTCTTGTTAATAGGAGGTAATGGTTTCAGATACTTGGACCGTGCAATGTTTTCCGGAGTATATTCCTTGAATATGTTGTTCATACCTTTGCGCATGTCCAATATATGCGGTTCTTCATTGTCGACAGATACAGCCATTCTTAATCCACGGGTCGGATCTATATCTTGTGTCGGTAATATGCCGAGGGCTATGGTCAAATCTCCATCTTCAGGTAGATAGATGTCGTATTCCATGCGTGGAGCATCAGCGATTTTTGTAATGGGGGCAGTAACAGGATCAACAAGCATACAACCTTCTTCGCGACCAAGGTCGGGAGCAAATGTCCATTGGGCTTTTTTACCTGCAGCAATACGGTTGTATTGATAAGCAGGAATAGAGAACTCTCCGGCTCCGCCAAAGTAGTGACTTTCTATCGAAGGAATGGGATATTTCTTTGCATTGACTTTAACGGCTACTCTACTGTTACCATCCGAGATAGACACTTCGCCTTGATGATTACCTAATACGAGTTGATTCCAATCTATGGAAACTGTCAAGCGAGTCTCTTTTTCGACATTTCCTTTGCTTTGACTGACCTCAATCCAGGGCTTATTGGTTGTAGCTGTGAAAATGAAGTTTCCTACACCTTTATTGTAGACATCTATATAGTAATTATTGTCCTCGAGTACTTCGAAAGTGGGTAGAGAGAGTGTTGTGACAGTGCTGGACCACGAAAGTTCACTTCCTTCAACAGCCACTCCCATAGTAGGGACCGAAAGAGGGGACAAGTTCGAGTGGAGGGAGTTCATTTACTTTAGGCATGGGCCAACTAACATAGCCAATATGGTTATCGCTCATCATATTGAGCCATTTGCCATCAGATATGCATTGATTGTAGTAATTACTGAGTTTTTTATCAAGTTCAAACAGTGCGCCGGCTCTATCTGCAAACTCGTTAGCTGATACACGCCCCTGCTTGGCATAGATATGATTCTTACCTGCCGCAATGTACATTTCAGCCACTCCTGCTGATGCTTTAGTGGGATAAAGCACTAATTGATAGTAGGCGTCTTTGGCTTCGGGAGCTATTTTATATTCCAGAGTCTCGGCTTTGGTTACAATGTCATGCCACAACTGAAGCACACGGTCTGATTCATGATAGTTGACATGACTGAAGATTTCCGGATTTTGTACCTCCGCCTTGCGCATCAGGTTATATTTTGAATACTTGGACACAATATCTGCAATTTCTGCTGCATGCTCCTCTCCAAAAATCCGTTTAGCCCATTCTACGGTATAATCATCGGCCTCATTTGGAGAAATTGCATCTGGCTCCCAAGCATAACGCATGATGAAATCTATAGGTAGTTCTTTAGGTTTCAAATCACCTACATTTATAATCCAAATCCGGTCAATTCCAGTCTGGTAGGCTAGATTGAGTTGTTCTCGCAGTTTGGGAATGGTAGTCGTATTCACCCATCTATCGTTAGCGGGGCCGCCATTCATGTCAATGTGATAGTATAACCCCAAACCACCTTTGCGATTTTTTTCCTTTGTACGTCGGATTTGTCCCCAATTATTGTCACAAAATAATAACGTTACGTCATCAGGTACTGTAAGGCCGGCATCATAATAGCGTTGGACTTCGGTAAAGATAGCCCAAAGTTGTGGTATTTCAGAGGCCTTCTTTCCATATACTTCTTCTATGATTTTACGCTGCCCCTTGACTACATCTTTAAGAACACGAATATTTTCTTCATCATCACCCTTTCCCATAGGTGAATCACCATCGCCACGCATGCCTATGGTGATGATATTGTCAAAATGTTTGTTTCGTTCCAATCCTTCTCTGAAAAACTTGTCTATGTTTTCTTTATTATTGATATAATCCCAAGGACCTATTTCCTTACGGCGTTTGGTATATTCTTTGTGAGCGCGCATCATAGGTTCGTGATGCGAAGTTCCCATTACAATGCCATATTCATCGGCAAGTACTGGACTCATCGGGTCATCCTCATTGAAAGCATTAGCCCACATGGCAGGCCATAAATAATTAGCTTTCAGACGCAGGAGAAGTTCAAATATATGGACATATAACTTCGAATTAACACCGCCAAACTTCTCACGTCCCCAACTGGCAAACGACGGATGTTCGTCGTTGATAAAGATACCACGATATTTCACTTTAGGCGAGTCTTGGATGTATTTCCCTGATTTTACATAGATATTATTGTTTTTCTTAATAGGTACATCAGCCCAATAATACCAGGGAGATACGCCTATTTTTTCGGAAATGTCATAGACTCCATAGATTGTTCCGCGTTTGTCACTGCCAGCAACGACCAGATAATTATCCACTGTTTGGATAAGGAATGATTCCCATTTACCTCTGACTGAAGAAACATCTATTTTTTTTTCAGCAATGAGCCGGTCGATGATTTTACTTTTGCCAATCGTTCCGACAATTATTCCGGACTGCCCTATGGAAACAGTTTCGTTGGGTTTGGCAGAAACACCGGAAACCCTTTGTATGTCTTCGGTTAGATCTGTTACTGCCCGTCTTACACCTTTCCAGTCCGACGGGTCAACATATATGTCTGTAGCTTTTTTATTTTCTACTATGGTAAAAGTATTCTCTGCTTTTTCATATATTACGTACTGGGGAAGTAGATTATATCCATTTCCTGCCCGTGAATAATTGGCGACTGCCATGCATATTACACCAAGAAGAATAATTGTTTTTTGTTTAATTGACATCGTTGATTATTGATTAATGTTGTTTTATAAGATGATTTTCATTAGTAGCCTATGTTTGCACCATAAAAATACAATGCCCCATAACTCCAGTTGGCTCCTTTGATACCGGGAAAATTCGGTCTGTCCATCGTCAGTAGAACATATCGATAAGAATATCCTTCCGGAAGTGGCACAAGACTGGCCCAGACACGTTTGGCTGGTTCAGGCCAATGAGGTTGTAAATCCAGGTTCAATTCACCGAGCAATTCAAGATCAGGGTAAGAATGTGCCCGTAAATTACCAAGCCCACCCATAAATGCGTAATATTTGCCCCCTATTTTTTGGATAGATGTGCCTGTTGAATTCATTTTGATAGGTTTTGCAACGGAGGTAAATTTCCCATCCCAAGTGTCCGATTCGAAAGTTCCTGAAACAATGGTACGATTCGTTAATACGCTTGTCAGTAGCCTCCATTTTTTTGCATTTGTATCATAAAAAATGCAAGGGTCTTCGTTATGCCCGGAGATATTGCTTGTTTCAATCCGTCTTGCTTTCATAACAGAGAATCCTCGCCGGGGATCTTTCGATGATGTAGCTGTTATTAATCCGCTTCCTGATCTTAGTTCTCTGTTGGCTGTTCCTCCAAAATCGCATGCATATGCTTTCCATTCATTTGTATTCCGGTCATAGAAAAGATGTGATGCATAGTCGTTTCTTAATAGACCATCTCCATGGTCGAACACAATCATGCCTTCGAAGCGGACGTCAAATACAGAAGGATCCACACTAAGTACCCCCTGTGCAGATTGAAAAATGTCAATGCCTCGGCAACTGAAAGTAAACCAAAGGCGATTTTGATCCATATAAGGGCTAAGATCTTCGTAGGATATCAAACGAATGTCAGCCTGGCCGATTCCTGTAGAAAGATAAGAACGTGCTCCGGAAATTTCAACTTCTCCCTGAAGATTAGAGATCAGGTTGAATGTTGATGCTGCAGCTGTCTGTATGGAGCGAAAATCTATCACACTACTAAAGTTCTCTTTAACCGATATGTATCCTAAATAAGTGGTATGACCATACTGCTCAATAAATGCTCCCAGTGAATGACCGTAGAGTTGTGCCCTTAGTGTAAACTTGCCATTGGGAATAGTAGATGAATATTTCACTTCCCTTTCCACATTCCCATCTTTATAAATCCTTAGGTAGATACCGTTTTCGGTTGAAGAAGATTTTGCGAAAAGCTGAACTCTGTCTTTCAATCCTAAACGGGCCAGTTCAAAACCTACTTCGGTAACTTTGTCTCCATCATGAGAGAGGGAATGGATATCTATCTCATAAGTAGCATATGGATTGACTCCACCTATATAGAAACTAGCAGGAATTTTGCCACATTCTTTATTAAGTAACAGTCTACCTTGATTACTTTTAGCATGGAAAGAGGTGTCGCATTGCTGCTTCCCCGACAGGGAAGGAACGAATGCCGGATGCATGGACTCGAATGAGACGATCTCAGAGGGAACAAATTCTGATAACGGTATGTTGTTTGAGAAAATGAATCTCCTCACTGCGAGTCTGTGAAATTTAAGATCCAAAGGCTTCACAGAATCTGTATCTACGTTTTGAGCAAATAAATCGCTGAAACCGGAAAGGAAGCAAATGAATAAAATTAAATGGCGTATCATATCATTGGCATTTTTTATGTTTATATAGGGCTATTTTTTGTTGTAAGAGAAAGTGCTTGAATTATCCATTGCTGAATGAGCGACAACTGATACTTTATATTTATTTGCCGTTGTTCTCCATCCTTTGTTATTTGAATCCCATCTTAATAAATCATTTTTAGAGATATTGAAGTTTACACTTTTAGTTTCTCCTTTTTTTATGAATATTCGTTTGAAATCTACTAATTTCTCTTTTAGTCCCTCTTTTTCCCATTCTGGTGATGATACATAACATTGAACAACTTCTTCTCCGTCATACTGCCCGTTATTGGAAATTTGAGTGGTAACACAGATAGAATCATTTCCTGCGAAATGAGTTTTATTCACTTTCGGGGCGGAATATTTGTATGAAGTATAACTTAGACCATAACCAAATGGAAATAAAACTTCTCCTTTAAAGTATTGATAACTTCTTCCATTTCTAACATTATAATCATCCATGGGTGGTAACTGCTTTTCATTAGCGAAGAAAGTAACCGGTGTTTTCCCTGAAGGATTTACTTTTCCGAACAGTATGTCACTAATGGCTTGTGCTTCTCCTTGTCCGCTAATCCATATATTTAATAACGCTTTCGGTTTTTGCACAATATTCTTGAGTGATATGGCAGTGCCGCTACTTATTAATAATATTGTATTGGGGTTGGCTTTGGTGACTTTATTAATCAGTTCTTCTTGAGAATTATGTAGGTGGAGATTCTTTCGGTCTCTTCCTTCCGATGAATTGTCGTCCCTTAAGAATAAGATAACAAGATCTGAATTCTCGGCAATCGTTTCAGGGGTTTCTTTTTGGGTGCTGAAAGGAGGTCTCCATGATAATTCTACAGGAGACTGAACATTTATTGCTTTACATTCTATTTTAATGTTATACTTCTTGTCTTTGTTTAACGGTAAATTGAAAGACTCCTTGATTTTGTTGTTGGTTTTGTTGATAACTATAGAATCATTAATAAATAATTTGATATTACCAGAACCACTGAAAGTGAATGTGTAATTGCCGCTATTTGGAGGTGTTAGTGTTGATTGCCAACGTGCTGATAATTGTTGATATTTTTTTAATTGTTTATCTTTTGACGGAATAAGGCTTAGTGATAAATCCTGTCGTATTAAATCGGGCTCTCCTGTCAGATTGTTATTTATGAAATACTCTCCTGTGAATCCTAATATGCCATCATAAGCTTCTTTCTCAGAACGGACTAAATAATTGGCAGGTATTATTTCATCATTTACTTGTTCATTAATCCATGTTATCTTTGCTTTCTGACCGACTTCTGCTGTAATGCATTCCAGAAGTGTTGTGTTGTGTTCTGGCGTGCCACTGTAATCTCCATAGTAAACACTCGTGAATGCTTCTCCGATTAGGCCAATTTTCTTTATCTTTTTATTACCAAGTTTTAATGGAAGCATCTTATCATTCTTTAGTAGAATAATTGATTTTTGTGATGCTTCTAATGCCAATTGTCTATGCTGGGAGCACTCTACGACAGAGTCCGGTATATGTGTATATGGGTTTTTCCCTGATTGATCATTTATTCCAAGGCGGAAGCGCAGAGTCAGTACCCTTTTGAGGGCTTTATCTATGTCTCCTATGTTAATCAGTCCTTTTTCATAGGCCTTTCTTAGCCCTTCGCGATATTCATCCCGTAGAGACATGTCGCAGCCTGCTTTTAATGCTAAAGCAGCTGCTTCCTCTAAAGTTGTCGCATATTTGTGATGTGTATATAATTTATCAATAGCCGAACCATCGGAAATGACGACTCCTTTAAATCCCCATTCTTTTCTAAGGATATCTGTTAATAGATAACTGTTTGCACAACAAGGAATTCCATTTAGAGCATTATAAGCCCCCATTACAGATGCTGCTTTAGCAGTTGTAATGGCTGCCTGAAAAGCAGGGAAGTAGTATTCCCGTAATGACATGTCATCTACAGTAGCCGAGCCACCCAACCTTCTGTTTTCTTCATTATTGGCAACAAAATGTTTTGCTGTAGCTACTGTTTTTAAATAGGTCGGGTCTTCTCCTTGTAACCCTTCAATAAAAGCAACTCCCAACTGGCTTGTTAGATAAGGATCTTCACTGAAACATTCGGATGTTCGTCCCCATCTTGGATCACGGGCAATATTGAGCGTTGGAGAGAAGAAAGTAAGCCCTTCATGGCGATCACTATACCCTTTATTACGTAATGCTTTATGATATTTGGCACGGGCCTCATCCGAGATCGCAGTGCTGATACGTTTTATCAGATCAACATCCCACGTCGAACCTAACCCTATTGGTTTAGGAAAAACCGTAGCTTTACCTGCTCTGGCAACTCCGTGTAAGCATTCACTCCACCAATCGTACCTTATTATATTAGCATGGGCTATTTCCGGAGCTTTTGCACAAAGAAGGTCAATTTTATCCTTGGTTGTTAGTTGCTTTTCCAATGTTGCCACTTTTTCTTCTATGCTACTTTGTGCGTAGGTGTTTATGGAAATAGTACAAATTGAGATAATAAGTAATTTTTTTATGTTCATGGCATTTAAATTTTTTATAAAATAGATTCTTGAAATCATGGCGTTTGCAAATGTAGATTATTTGCTGTTTTTATAAACCATGTTTTGATACGTATACTTTCAGAAAAGATACATTTTGTTTTTTATTTCTTTTAATTACGGGTGGATTAATGTTTCTAAATTGTAGTTACGTGAAATAAAGTGTTGTGTTGTCTTTTTATGCTTTTTCAAAGTGTAACTTTCTGTGTATTTATAATTAGATTAATTATTTGTTCTCGTAGTTTTTATGTGTCTTTTGATTATGGGCTTTGTGTTTTCAATGTTGTATTTTTGCAAGAAAATGTAACGTATGTAAGTTGTGATGTTTCGGTGGCGTTATGAATTGAATTAAATTATAGGAGGGATAAAGGAAAAACTGTCTAAATTTGCAATATGAAAAATATTGCAATTTTGATTGTGATAGAATTAAATAAATTCAAAGGTTAGGTATTAGATTTATAAAGTTAGATTGGAAATTTTTTCCTTTGCTCCGCTTTTTAATGGGGCAAAGAGAAAATTTTCAGTTTGGAGGAATAAG